>Ga0302207_1000402_pt1 | contig 17590 bp, 9 predicted proteins | sample II_Fen_E2_2_FD_198792 | JGI IMG/M metagenome (GOLD analysis project Ga0302207, IMG submission 198792) | Peat permafrost microbial communities from Stordalen Mire near Abisko, Sweden - II_Fen_E2_2 | ecosystem: Environmental > Terrestrial > Soil > Wetlands > Permafrost | place: Sweden: Abisko...
CTAAAGCCTGTATTATTTGTTGCATCCGTGTTGGCAGAACTCCAATGCAAATTACCGGATTCTTTTAATTTCGAACCAGCGGTTGCAGAACCTCCTAAATAATCAACCAATGCAGTTATCTCTGTTTGAGTTGGAATATGCCACCCTAAAGGAGCCAGCTTTCCTGTATTTACTGCATACCAGTTATATAATGCACCGGTTGTATTTTTGTAAGTTGTCATATCATTATTATACCAACAATAAGCAGGAAGAATCGAACTCACCCATTGAGATGCATCGCTTACTAATGAAATTGAATTTCCATCGTTGTATTTTGTTGTTTTCAGGTTTTCAACCATCCATGTCTGAGTTCCAATAGTAACTGTATGATAAACATTTCCATCAGAGTCAGTTACTATTTGTGAACCATTTTGATAAGTCGTAAAAGTAACCTGACTTCCATATGCAGTACCAATACTATTTGTTGCATAAGCTCTCACATAATATGTTGTGCTGCCATTTAAACCAGTTATTGAACTTGTAAAACTACCAATTCCAGAGTTTTCATTCGTTTTATTGTTTGTAACAGTAGGATTTGGGGAAGTACTCCAGCAAACACCTTTCGCTGTTATAATATCATATCCATCAAATGTGATATTTCCACCACAAGTTGCAGACAAATCTGATATTGCTGATAAACCGGTAGTTGTAACAGTTGGCAAAGCAGGTACATTTTTTATACAACGAACAGAAAATCCATAGTTCTTAATCGAATTATCGGTAATTACATAGGGATATAATCCGAAATTTCTTATAAATGCTTTTACTGTTGAAAATTCAGTGGAAGTCCAGATATCTGATCCGATACCTAAATTATAGTAATTTCCATCATATCCACGATATCCAGCTGGGAAAACTGATAGACCAGTTGAGTTGTTCTGTGTTAAATCATTACCAGGTGTACCTACTGTTGAACTAGTGTTCCAAAGTGAATTAGAGCATACCGATTTAGAAAATTTATTATCAGTTGTTGTTTTATCATAATTATAACCGTTTGCAATCAAATAATTTTGCAACGTAGTCCATTCGTCATCTGATGCCACATGCCAACCTTCAGGTGCTATGTTTCTAGTATCTGTAACAGCATACCATGTATATAATCTTCCATAAGTTGAAACATTGCTTTCAACTCCATTATATGCCCATTGGTACTTAGGTGAAATGGCATTTGTTATGTCTGAATAAATGGAAGTTGTTGTTCCAATTGTCTCACCGTTTCTGTATTTTGTTGTTTTTAAATTTTCTATCATCCATGTTTGAGTGCCAATAGTAACTGTATGATATACATTACCATCCACATCAGTAACAGTTGGAGGATCAGAAACAAGGGTTTTAAAACTCAACTGTTCACCGTATGAAGTGCCAAGGCTATTTGTTGCATAAGCTCTGAAATAATAAGTTGTATTTTTTTCTAAACCGGTAATTGAGCCGGCTAATGAGCCCGTCCCTGTTCCAATTACCTTTTTAGAGTTTGTAATTGTCGGAGCTTCAGAAGTGCTCCAACAAATTCCGCGCTCTATTACAGTTTCTCCACCATCAGATGTTACATTTCCACCGCAAGTTACTGATGTTGATAAAATCGATGTCGCTGAAACGGTGGAAACAATAGGTTTAGAGTTTTTGATACATCGAATAGAAAATCCATAGTTCTTATTTAGATTCAAATTATTAACACTTGGATATATTCCAAAATTTCTTAAAATTGAGATTGATGTTGAGTATTCTGTTGAAGTCCAGACATTTGAACCTACTCCCAAATTATAGTAACTACCATCATAACCACGATATCCGGCAGGAACAACAGATAATCCGGTTGAATTATTTTGTGACAAGTCATTTCCCGGGGAGCCTAAAGAAGTATTAACACTCCAAAGATTTTTAGAACAAAGCGACTTTGCAATTTTGTTGTCTACAGTTGTTTTATCGTAATTATAGCCATTAGCGATGAGATAATTTTGTAATATGGTCCATTCCGCATCCGTTGCAACATGCCAACCTGTTGGTGCAATATTCCGTCCATCCGTCGCAGCATACCATGTATATAATCTGCCATAAATTGGCACATTGCTCTCTGTTCCGTTGAAAGCCCATTGGTATTTTGGCGATGAATCATAGGTTATATCAGTATAAGCTGAAGTCGTACCAATAACTTCTCCATTTCTGTATTTCGTAGTTTTTAGGTTTTCTACCATCCATGTTTGAGTTCCGATTGTAACGCTATGATATACATTACCATCAACATCTGTAAATATTGGGCGAGTATCGTAATTTTTATAAAACGTAATACTGTCAATTTCGCTGATTGCCCGTTTAGTTACCACTAATCCTGCCCTGTAAACATACAAAGTATCCTGAGCAAATATGAGTTGTATACTAACAAATAAAAAGAAAATGGTTACAAGAATTCCTGATTTTTTCATGTTTTTTCCTCCGGTATTTTAATTTTTGATAAATTTAGCGATTTCACTTTTAAGTCCGTTTTGCAATTGGCAAAAATACAATCCCCTTTGAAATGAATCGAAAGGGATATTGATATAATTAGCCCCAGTCTGGGTTTTCATGTTTTCGAGAATAATAGTCTTGCCCTGTATATCAAAAACTCTGATTTGGACATTCTCATCCGAACCGGATTCATAACGCACCTGAAGCATATCTCTTACAGGATTAGGATAAAGCACCATGTTGTTTGTCATGCTATTTATCTGACTTAGAGACGTTGTTCCTGAAAAATCGAAATATCGCACATTACTCATCACAAATCCATTGATATTACCATCTTTCTTATTTATGATTACATTCCCTGAGTTAAAAGTCAATTTGGATAAATTAGTTAAGGGAAAAGATGACTTTGCTCCTGATTTTTCGTTTACTACAAGTGCAGTTTGTAATTGTGCATAAATAGTTGCAGAATCTGCAACCAATAGAAAAAAAGTGATTATTAGTGCTCTACATTTTTTATTCATAATCTGATATTTTATCTGATTTATACTGGTAAATCTTGAATGTATATTTTTAAACAATTTAAGACTTCAAAAATATGAAATTCTTTTAACAACACCAAAAATTTTTTAATAATATTATCATTTAATTATGATTATTTTTTACTAAATATCGCATCTGTTTGATTACTAATTATGTATAAAAATTCAATAAGTATATGAAATTTCGAACTCATTTTATGATCTGCTTTAACTATCATTCGATAATTTCAGAAAAATGAATTTAAACTCTAATTCTTAAACTTTAATCTACTCTTTGCAAAAAGAAATGCTTGTGAGAAAGTATCCGGATAGAAAAACCTTACAATAAATAAATATAGAATTGCGACAACAAGTAACTGAACAATTACAAGTATGAGATTAGCAATAGTAAGCAATCCTAATAATGCAGCAATACCTCCCAGAAAAACAGCGAGTAATAGATTAGGAACAATATCAGCAAACTGATGCTTGAAATAATGATTTAATGAGCGTTTTATAAAAACCATTGATAGAAAATAAGATATGAAACAAGCAAAAACATAACCCAGAAGCATTGCTTTTATCCCATAAGAAAAACACAGTATGACTGAAATAAGTATCAACGATTTTTTTATCAATTCCAGATTGAATGTTCTTTTAGATTCACCTCTTGCATTCAAAACACTTACATTTAAACTGTATAAAGCTCCAAAAAAATTGGCAATCAACAAAAGTTGAAAAAGAACTACCGAGAATAACCATTTTTCAGAAATCAAAACAATAATAAATGGTTTTGCTATGGCAATAAGTACAGCAATCAGTGGAAATACCAATAGTGAGACTGATTTCGTCAACCGTCGGAAAACGCGTGTCAATCGTTCGGTATCATGTTGTATCTGAACCAATAACGGATAAGTTCCACTCATTAAAATTTGTTGTGAAGCTGCATTAACTGTTTCACTCAATTTATTTGCCTGCGTATAATATCCAACCTGCTGAAAAGGATAAAATCGTCCTAATAAAATGGTATATAAATTATTAAATACAACATTCAGGGTTGACGTGCCCAGCATATGAATTGAGAAACTCCAGAACTCTTTAATCACATTAAAAGAGAAAGTTTTAATTGGTCTCCAATGAACTAAAATCGGGAACAAAATTGCACGAAGAAACTGACTTGAAACTTGCTGCCAAACTAATGCCCAAACTCCAAAACCTTTAAAAGCAAAAATAACACCGACAATTCCACTTATTATAACGCTTATGATATTGACAAGCGCTAATGTTTTAAAATTAAGATTCTTATTTAGAACAACATACTGAACAAAATAAACTGCATAAAATATAACTGTGAGAAATAAGACACGCGAGACTTCAATCAATTTTGGCTGTTTAAAAAAAGCCGAGATTAATGGTGCAGCAAAAAAAAGCAAAACATAAAGCAATATCGAAACAATCAGATTTAAATAGAAAATAGTACTAAAATCAGTTGCTGTTGCATTTTGCTTTCTGATTAAAGCTTGTCCGAATCCACCGTCAATCAGCACAGTTGATAAAGAAATAAAAATCATCAAAACACCAATTAAACCATAATCGTTTGGAGTTAATAATCGTGCTAAAACAATCCCGATAAAAAGTTGAGCTATTTGCTGACCAAAACGGTCTATGGTAGTCCAGGTTAATGCTTTAAGCATTTTATTTTTCAGTTGATCACTCACTTTTCTAGTTTTTTTCTGGTGAAAAATGAAGTTTTACAGCTGACAAGAGAGTCAATACCTGAAGTTTTTCATTCAAAGTTCCCTGTTCAAAAAGGGATTCACAATCTGCTTTTAAAACCGGATTTTCATTTACAATGCTGATATTATCGCTGAAATAATTATTTACAAATTTCCCTAATTCCGGATTTTTAACCAACCAGTTATCGAACGGATTCATTCCTGAATTCATCTTTTTGCTGAGTTTATCGAAAAACTTCAGTTTCATTCGCATGTAATAATTCCAATCGAAATACTTTTTATAATTATTTGATTTTAAAGGCGAAACACCCGTTTTTTCCCATGGATAGTTACCAAATTCCGGATATTTAGCAGCAATCCAGTCCAGATAAATTTGTTGTTTGAACTTGTATTCATCCGGAATGGAATAACAATAACTCAGAAAATCAATATCCAAAAACGGTGAAACGGTCTGAGTATAAATATCCATATAATAATTACCATTCATTGCACCTAAAAATCCCCGACTATAAAATTTATACAGTTCCTCATTTTCGTAGTCTTGGGTGACGGTTTGTGCAAAATCCTGAACTCTCGAAAGTAGCTTTGAAGAATACGCACCCTGATTGAAACTTGGTTTTACAGCAAACGGTTTTGATAAGAATGAGCCCAAAACGGCATCTCCAATCATACCAGTATGAATTATTCCATACCTATCAAGGTTTATGTTTTCCAGCGACTTAAGAAGGTGACATGAGCCGGAATACAAGATTAATCCGTCGTTATAATAAACTGTTTTATCAACATCTTTCAGAAAATTACCATTATCAAGCGATTGAAAAAGGAATTCATGCCTATAATCTGAAGCAATCTTCTTGGAAATCAATTCATCCAAATAGTTAGATTGAGAGAAGGTAAAATTCAGTTGGTCCTTGTAACCAAGTTTATCGGCTACCAAAACCGTCATACGCGAATCAAGACCACCGCTCAGTGTGGCAATATGTTTATAATTATATTCGTTGTCCTTTTCAAACTCATCACGAACTGCATTTGTGAAAAGTTCATCAATTTTTTCAATAATTTGTTCTTTCGAATCAGTGGTTTTTTGAATATTCTTCAGGTTAAAATATTCTGAAACAACTATTTCATTTTGTTTGAAAGTGAGCTTTGTTCCGGGTGATAAACGTTTGACTTCACTAATCAACGTAATGTCTTTTAGCATGTAACCGTAAGTCAGCAAAGAATAAGCACCCTGTATATCAAGTTGAATTGGAATGTCTAATTCATAAAGTAAAAAACTAATGTCTCTAAGTTCAGACGCAAAAATGAAATAGTGATCATTCTGAAAGTAAAACAATCGTTTTGATCCGGTTGGGTTTGTAAAAATCAACCAGGAATCATCAGTTTTAGAATAAATAAATCCGGAAAATTCGCCTTTTAAAAAATTTATAAAATCTTCTCCTTTAATAAGATATAATTCTTTTATAATATCAAAGACATTCGCCTTTCCTGTGAATTCAGCCAACTGCTTCAGGTTTAGAATTACACCTTCCATTCCAATAATGAATTTCACATCTTCCTGAAAAGTTTTATCATTGAGAAATTTCTGATTTGTAAACTGCTCAATTTTTAATTTATCAGATGTGATGACCTTCGTAATGAAATTGCTTTCGTGTCCATACTTATTCTTTTCCCTGAAAGACATATTCTCAGGTAAAAAGTCTTTTTTACATACGATAGCCGTGAATCCTGCCATTTAAATTATACTAGTGATTATTAGAATTTTATTATTACAGCATACTTTTCAAACCATCAACAATTGAAATTTTTGGTTGCCAGTGAAGTTTCATCTTTATTTTAGAGATATCTGCAACTGTATTAAGCACGTCGTTCGGACGAATTTCATAGGTGCAAAGATACTCAATTTTAAAGTCGAAAAATCCACGAACCATTTCCACAATTTCCTTTACTGAAAAACTTACTCCACTTCCCAAATTGAATATATCCATTGATTTTTCTATATGATCAGATTCAATAACCGTTGCAATAGCTTCCACAATATCCTCAACATGAATATAATCACGTTTTGGCCGGTCATCTTTGATGACAATTTTTCCTGTTTTGGCCTGATCAATAATAGTCGGAATCAGAAAATCAGGATTTTGACCTTTCCCATAAATATTAAATGGCCTGAAAATCGTAATTGGAACTTTAAAATCCCGATTGTAACCTTCGCATAAGCTTTCACAAATCACCTTAGTTTGAGCGTACGGATTAAAAGCCTGAATCGGGTGATTTTCGTCTATTGGCTGATATTGAGGATGTCCGTAAACATATGAACTGAAAAAGATAAGCTTTGCCTGACTCAGTCTGCAAAGTTCCAACATATTCAACGTACTCAAATAGTTGGTTTCATAGAATTTCTTTGGATTTTCGTACGAAGCCGGAACAAACGAAAGATTGGCTAAATGAACGATAATATCAATTCCGTCAAATTGCCTAACCTGCTGCCAATCACAAATATCGGTTCCGTTAGCAATATCGGCCAGAATCAGTTCATGTTCGGTTTGATTCAGCCGTTCCAACAAATAACTGCCAATGAAACCCGAATAACCGGTGATTAATATTTTCATATTTGCTCCAAAAAATTTGAGCATCAAAGATACGATAAACTTTTTACAGTTAAAACCCAAAAGAGATGAAAGTAGCACTGATTCAAAAAATGATTCATATCTCAACTGAAATTGCTGTTCATTTTTGATTTACAATGTCAACTTATAGAAATGATTTGCTACTTTTGTAATCTAAAATAATCTATCAAAAATGGAAAAGCAAACCCGTATTATTTATATAAAACCTGCAAACTCCTCTTTTATTCGTGGAGATCAGGAAATATTTGAAAAACAATATGTTGTGGAGCCTTTTTTGATGAATCAAAACAAGAATAAAGTCCTTTTTGGAATTAAACTTGTTCAGTTATTTTTCACACTATTGTTGAATCTGTTTCGGAGAAATGTCATTTTTGTCGCGTGGTTTGCCGATTATCATTCGGCAGTTATGGCTTTAGTCGGGAAGTTGATACGGAAAAAGACAATTATTTTTATTGGAGGTCAGGAAGCAGTTTCATACCCGGAGCTTAAAAAAGGTGTTTATCGCAAAAAATTCAGAGGTGACTGTGTGAAATTTGCTCTCCGAAATACGGATTTGATTATTGCCAATCACAAATCGTTGATTTATCACGAAAACTATTATTATAATGCTGAAAATCCACACATTGATGGCATAAAATATTATGTTCCCCGGTTTAAAACAAAAACAGAAATTGTTTATAATGGGATTGATAATTCCAAATTTAAACGGGATTTATCGATTCAAAAGCAAAAAAATCTGATTCTTACCGTTGGAACAATGAGTCATTTGGGCGATTTTAAGAACAAAGGTTTTGACTTGTTTATTGAAGTTGCGGCACGCAATAATAACCTGAATTTTGTCTTGATTGGGTTGAATCCAAATTACCTGGATTGGGTTGAGGAAAACTACAAAGTATCGGAAATTAAAAATCTTCAAATCATTCCATCGTTCTGCCCACAAAATATTCTGAATCAGAAATACAACGAAGCACAGGTCTTTGTTCAGGCTTCCATTACAGAAGGAATGCCCAATACGCTAAGTGAAGCCATGTTGCTTGAATGTATTCCCGTTGGTTCGAATATCAATGGAATTCCCGATGCCATTGGTGAAACCGGAATAATTGTAAAACACAGAAATGTGGAAGAGTTGGAAAAGAGCATTTCAAAAGCACTGACTTTATCAACAGGGAAAGCATCTCGCGAGCGGGTTTTGGAACAATTTTCCATTCAGGTTCGCGAAGAAAAATTATTAAGAATCTTAGGTGATTTTATTATTTAATAATTTATACTTGTAAATTATTTACCTTTTATCACATCAAAACCCTGACCATAAACGCCGATTGCCGACGATTGCGAAATAAACGCATTCGGATCGATGTCTTTTACAATTCGGAATATTTTTACCGATTCATTTTTTCGGGCAATAACTGTAATTACTTTGACCGGTTGTTTAGAATACCAACCCATTCCATCCAAAATAGTTACACCTCGATGAACATCAAGATTTATTCTGGTTGCAATGGCTTCATATTCTTTCGAAAATATAAAAAATTGAACGGATTGTCGCACACCATTAATAACCATATCTACAGCTATCGTGGTGATTGCCATCGCAGTAAGACCATAAACAATGCGTTCCAAACTACCAAATTTAAAGAAATACGAAGAACAAATTATCAATACGTCGCAATAAAGCAGAATTCTGCCAAGTGTTATGTTCCGGTATTTGTTGACAACTTTAGCAATAATGTCTGTTCCACCTGAACTTCCATTTGAAAGAAAAACAATACCAATTCCGGCACCGGCAAGCACTCCGCCAAGTACACAAGCCATAAAATTATCGTCAACACCTACAAAAGTACCAGGTACAGCTTGCGGCAAAATTGAAAAGAAAAATGTAAGAACTCCAACTCCATACATTGTTCTCAGACTAAATTTTAAGCCGACAGTTCGAATGGCAATAATCAATAAAACTGCATTAATCAGGAAATAAGTAAGTGAAATAGGAATTCCCGTAGCGTAATATATAATGGCTGCCACACCTGTAGCACCACCACCAGTTATATGATGTGGCAAGAGGAAAGCTTTCCACGAGCCGGCATACAAAAACAAACCAAATGCAATGAAAATGTATTCTCGGATGTCTATCCAGCCTTGTTTGGTAATTGATTTCAGATTCATAGTCGCATGACTTTAATCATTAAATAACGATATTCACAATTTTTCCGGGTACTACAATAATTTTCTTAGGTGTTTTTCCTTCCAGATACTTCAGCGTTTGCTCATTAGCCATTGCTATTTTTTCAACTTCTTCTTTCGTCATATCAGTAGGAAGTTCCATAGTGAAACGAACTTTTCCATTAAACGAAATAGGATAATTGAACGAACTTTCAACTAAATAGTTTTCATTGCAAATGGGGAACTTAGCATCACAAACCGTTTCAGTATTTCCAAGAATATGATATAATTCTTCAGCAATATGCGGTGCAAAAGGCGCAAGCAGAATGGATAGCGGTTCCAAAATATCTCTTTTGCTGCATTTCAATGAGAACAGTTCATTTACGCAAATCATAAAAGCGGAAACTGAAGTGTTATATGAGAAATTTTCTATGTCAAAAGTAATTTTCTTAATTGTTTTATGCAGAATTTTCAACTCATCAGCTGTTGGTTTTTCATCATTTACCAACATCGTATTTTCTTTGTAAAATAAAGACCATAAACGTTTTAAAAACCGATGAACGCCATCAATTCCGTTTGTATCCCAGGGTTTTGATTGTTCCAACGGACCGAGGAACATTTCGTAAAGTCGCAATGTATCAGCACCATATTTTTCTACAATGTCATCCGGATTTACCACGTTGTACATTGATTTTGACATTTTCTCAACCGCCCAACCGCAATGATATTTACCATCTTCTTCTTTCAAAAATTCTGCATTAGCATAATCAGGCAACCAAGATTTGAATTCCTCTTCATCAAGAATATCATTTGACACTTTATTTACATCAACGTGTACTTCTTGAACTCTAATATCAACCAGAAATTTGACATTTATATCAACTCCTAACTGTTTTTTAATCAATTCTTGCAATTCAAAGTGATTCAATTCACCATGTATAATTTTATTTCTAATTTTTAAAGAAACAAAAACATTGCTCAATATTGGATTTTTACTAAGTACAAAATCTTTGAATTCATCAAAAAATAATAGTCTATACACAAAATTGCTTCGTCCCTGAATCATTCCCTGATTAATCAGTTTTTTGAACGGTTCATCTTCACAAACCAAGCCTAAATCGAACAAAAATTTATTCCAGAAACGGCTGTAAATCAGGTGACCGGTTGCATGTTCAGTTCCACCGATATATAAATCCACATTACGCCAGTATTCATTTGCTTCAGGACTAACCAACGCCTTGTCATTTTTCGGATCCATATACCGTAAATAATATGCTGACGAACCGGCAAAACCGGGCATCGTGTTTAATTCCAACGGAAAATGTTCTTCCGTTTCCCAGTTTTTAGCACGACCAAGTGGTGGTTCTCCTTTTTCAGTTGGCAGGAATTTATCAATTTCAGGTAATTCAAGCGGTAATTTGCTTTCATCAAGCATGTAAGGTATTCCTTCCTTGTAATAAACAGGAAATGGTTCGCCCCAATATCGCTGGCGACTGAAAATAGCATCGCGCAAACGGAAATTCACTTTCACACGTCCCAATCCTTTTTCAGCAATATATTCTTTGGCTTTTTCAATGGCTTCTTTTACGGTCAATCCATTTAAAAAACCGGAATTCATCATGTTACCTTCTTTAGCATCCAAACTTTCTTCGCTCACATCACATCCTTCAATCAAAGGAATAATCGGCAAATTAAAATGTTTTGCAAAAGCATAATCACGACTATCGTGAGCCGGAACTGCCATAATGGCTCCTGTTCCATAACCCGCCAACACATAATCGGAAATCCAAATCGGAATTTCAGTTCCGCTTACCGGATTAATGGCATATGAACCCGAAAAAACTCCTGTTACTCGACGATCGGCAATTCGTTCACGTTCGGTACGTTTTTTTGTTGCTGTGATATAATTTTCAACATCAGCAGCTTGTTCAGTTGTTGTAAGTTGTTTTACCAGTTCGCTTTCTGGTGCCAGCACCATAAAAGTTACACCATAAATTGTATCGGCACGTGTGGTAAATACTTCGAAATTGAAATCCTGACCTTTTACATTAAATTTCAATTCAGCACCTTCGCTTCGTCCAATCCAGTTTTTTTGAGTTTCTGTCAGCGATTCAGTCCAATCAATAGTGCTCAAACCATCCAAAAGTCGTTGCGCATAAGCTGAAACCCGCAAACTCCACTGGCGCATAACCCGTTGTTCAACGGGATGACCGCCACGAACCGAAACACCTTCACTCACTTCGTCATTTGCCAAAACAGTTCCCAGCGCAGGACACCAATTTACTTTCAAATCAGCCAAATATGCAATGCGATAATTCAACAGAATTTCTTGTTTTTCCTTATCTGATATTGATTTCCATTGATCTGCCGAAAAATTCATTTCTTCAGTACAACTTGCCTGAATTCCATCAGTTCCGGAAGCTTCAAATGCTTTTATCAAAAATTCAATTGGTTGTGCTTTTTGTAATTTTACATCAAAATAATGGTTAAACATTTGTATAAATGCCCATTGGGTCCATTTGTAATATTCTGGTTCACAGGTTCGTATTTCACGATCCCAATCGTAACAAAATCCTATTTTATCCAATTGTTCGCGATAACGTGCAATGTTCTTTTTGGTAGTTACGGCTGGATGTTGACCGGTTTGAATGGCATATTGTTCAGCTGGTAAACCATAAGCATCATAACCCATTGGATGAAGCACATTGAAGCCCTGTAATCGTTTATATCGGCTATAAATATCAGAGGCAATATATCCTAGTGGATGGCCCACATGTAAACCTGCACCAGAAGGATACGGAAACATGTCCAAAACATAAAATTTGGGTTTATTTTTATCAATTTCGGTTTTGTAAGTACCGTTATTTTTCCATTTAGCCTGCCACTTCTGTTCTATTTCTCTGAAATTGTACTCCATAATATATTGAATATAAATATTTAGCGTTTTTAAATGATTATTTTCCCATTAAAAAATAAAGCATGCAAAGTTAATCAATTTAGCCGAATAATAATTTGAAAGTTATCTAAAATACATATTCAATGTTTTTTAATGTTAGCCAAACGTTGCCGTTTGAAAAAATTGATTATTTTTGTCGGTTAAATCTTTAAATCATAAAGAAAATGCCTGATTCAAACCCTACAATTCAATTCAAAGTTCCTGAACCGACTTTGAGACGTTTGCCCTGGTATCTGGCATACGCACAACTTGTTTTAAAAGAAGGTGAATTCTATCTTTCATCCACTCAAATTGCCAAAAATATTGCGGTTGATGCCTCGATGGTAGCAAAAGACTTATCGTTCGTTAATATTGCAGGTCGCACACGTGTAGGCTATGATGTTAAGGAACTTGTAGCCATTTTGGAAGAATTTCTGGGATTTACGAATTCACATAAAGCGTTTTTATTTGGTGTTGGAAATTTGGGTGGAGCTTTAATGCACGATAACGGGCTGGAACAATTCGGACTGGAAATTGTGGCCGGTTTTGATGTAAAATACGAACTGGCGGGAACCAGCATAAACCGTATTCCGATTCATCATCTCGACCGTTTTTCCGAACTGCAGAAACAAACAGGCATTAATATCGGGATTCTTACAGTTCCGGTTGATAAAGCTCAAATGACTTCAGAAATTATGATTGCAGGTGGCATTCAGGCTATCTGGAATTTTACTCCGTTCCGAATTCGCGTTCCGGAAAAAATAATTGTACAAAACACATCCATTTATGCCCATTTGGCCGTTATGTTTAACCGCCTGAATGCCATTGAGGAAAGTGAAAATCTTAATAAAAAATAACCATTTAAATTCAAATGAAAATATTTGCAATTGGACAGAACTACATCGAGCATAATAAAGAGTTAAATTCAAAAAATCCTACTGAACCAGTTGTATTTATGAAGCCGGATACGGCTTTATTGAAAAATAATAAACCTTTTTATATTCCCAATTTTTCCGAAGAACTTCATTACGAAACCGAACTGCTTGTAAAAATCAACAGACTCGGGAAAAACATTGAACCCAAATTCTCTGACCGTTATTATGTCGAAATAGGTTTAGGTATTGACTTTACAGCCCGTGACTTACAGCGGAAACTTAAAGCCGAAGGGAAACCCTGGGAAATTTGCAAAGCGTTTGATAATTCGGCAGTTATCGGTAATTTTTTACCTGTTAGCGAGTTGGGAGACGTTCAGAATATTCAATTCAGATTAGATATAAACGGGAAGACTGTTCAATCTGGGAATTCAGCAGAAATGATTTTTCCAATAAACGAACTTATAGCTTATGTCAGCCGTTTCTTCACCATTAAGATTGGTGATATCCTTTTTACCGGAACGCCTGCAGGTGTTGGTAAAGTTGCAATTGGAGATAGATTGGAAGGTTATATTTTCGACAAAAAAATGTTCGATTTCAATATTAAGTAAATGTTTAACTGGCAAGCAATAAACTTCACTTTTAAACGTTACTTAATCTATCAATTTCATTCGTAAAGACAATAAATTTAAATGAAATACAAAATAATACTTTTCGCGATAATAAGCATATTTGTTTCCACGTTGAGTTCGCAAACAGTTCAAACCTCGGCAATTCAACTGAATTGGAAGGGAGTTGAAAAATGGGTTGCAAATTCATCATCCGTCCGTGTGATTTCTTTTGAAGGAGCTAAATATCCTACAGAGAATCAATTACCGTACTTTCATCAACGAATTACGGCAGATGCTGTCTCTGTCTATACCGTGGAAATAAAAAATCCGGTTTACGTTTCGTTAACAAATGATGAAAATGATTTACTGGCTTCAAACAATACTTCAATTCCTTCTGAAGTAGAAATTCAATCCAATATTTTGCGGGAACGGGGAACTAACTATTTTGATATTAATATTTTGCCTTTTATAACAAACAAAGGGAAAATTCTGAAACTAAAATCCTTCGAACTGCAAATCACTAAAACTATCGGATCTAAAAAAGTTTCTGCAACTCCAATTCACACCTATGCGCAATCTTCTGTTCTTGCTCAGGGCAAATTTGTAAAAATACATATTCCAACCAGTAGTGTGTATAAACTCACATACGAGGATTTAGTTAATATGGGAATTGATGCACCAAATGTAAGAATATTCGGATATGGTGGTGCTGTACTTGACCAGAATTTTATGCTTCCAAAAATTGATGATCTGCCCGAAACTGCTATTTGGATGGAAAAAGGTTCTGATGGCGTATTTAATGCCGGTGATTATATTTTATTTTATGCGCAAGACGCGAATCACTGGACGTATGATAATTCTAAATCAATGTTTACACATACAGTAAACACCTATTCAAAATACGGTTATTATTTTGTAACATCCGATGCCGGAACCGGAAAGAAAATTTCTGACGAAATCAACGACATCCCTGCTTCGGCAACAATAAATAACGTGCAGGAATTTACAGATTATCAACTCCATGAAAAGGATTTATTTAGTATAACTCAATCCGGAAAAGAGTTTTACGGCGAAACATTTAATGATGTTATTTCGTATGATTTTCCTTTCACTTTTCCAAATGCCGTTACAACAAATTCAACAACTGTACGATTGGATGTTGCTGCATCAACTTCCGTTGCCTCAAATTTTACGCTTAGCTTAAACGGCGGGCAAACCAAAACATTATCAGTGGCAAAAAAGACAGATGGTGATAATTATGAACAGGCCAAAGCATCATCCGGTATTTTTTCATTCACACCACAGAGTGATACTTTTAATTTTAATGTTTCTTTCTCAAAATCTGTTTCAACTGCTGTAGGTTATTTGAATTATCTTGAAATAAATGCCCGTCGACAATTAAAAATGACTGGTTCGACGATGCAATTTCAAAACGTTGATTATTTGGGTCAGAATACATATAACCGCTATCAATTAAGCAATGCGAACGGGAATGTAAAAATATGGGATATAACAGATCCACAGAACATTGGCAACATTGTAACTGACAACACGGGTGGAAATCTTTCATTTGTAGCTTCCGGCAATACTGTTTCAACTTATTTAGCTATTGATCCGACAGCAGTTTCCTCATTTCCAAAGCCGGAAGTTGATGGAGTTGTTCCAAATCAGAATTTACATGGACTCGCTCAAGCGGATATGGTAATTATTACACATCCTGATTTTTTAGCGCAAGCTGAAACGTTGGCTCAGGCTCACCGCGAAAAGGACAATTTAACTGTAGCGGTTGTTACAACCGATCAGGTTTATAATGAATTTTCATCTGGAACTCCTGATGCAACTGCATACCGCTGGATTATGAAAATGCTTTATGACCACGCTTTAGCCAATAATAACACTAATGATTTACCCAAATATCTTTTACTTTTTGGAAGAGGTTCGTATGACAACCGTAAGATCAGACCAGATTCTGGTGACGCTTTAACATTGACTTATCAGGCTGAAAATTCATTGGTTTTGACATTATCATATGTGACTGATGATTATTTTGGACTTTTAGATGATAATGAAGGATCGCAGGTTCCTTCCAATTTAATGGATATAGGTGTCGGTCGTTTCCCAGTAAAGACCGTTCAAGAAGCTGCCGATATTGTCAATAAAACAATCGGGTATATAAATAATCAGAATAAAGGAGCCTGGAAAAACCAACTTTGTTTTTTAGCTGACGATGGTGATGCAGCTCTTCACATGAAACAGGCAGATAGTGTTGCAGTTTCAGTGGCAAGAACTTTTCCAGCTTATCAGGTTAATAAAATTTACTTAGATGCTTATTTACAAGAAGTAACAGCAAGCGGTCAAAGTTATCCATTAGCAAAAAACCGTTTTATGAATTTATTGCGCTCAGGTTTGTTTTTGCTTGATTTTACTGGACATGCAGCTCCTTCAGCTTGGACAAATGAAAATATTCTAACAATTGCGGATGTGAAATCGTTATCAAACCAACATTTACCGATTATTGTTGGCGCAACTTGTGATTTCTTACAATTTGATAGTCAAAATGTTTCCGGCGGTGAACAAATCGTTTTAAATCCTCTTGGAGGTGGAATCGGAATTCTTTCGGCTGCCAGACCGGTATATGCATCACAGAACCTGACCATAAATAAACTCTTCTGTGAAAACCTGTTCAAAAAGAAAAACGGAGAAAATCAGCGGATTGGCGATGTGCTGTCTTATGCAAAAAACAATGTGGGTACGGAAATAAATAAACTGTCGTATATTTTCATGGGTGACCCTGCTGTGGAACTGACTTACCCCACTAAATACCAGATTCTGACCAGCAAAGTAAATGAAAGCACAGCTTTTGGAAACGACACATTGCGTGCTTTATCAACTGCAACTATTCAGGGATTCATTGCGGATGAAAACGGAACTAAAATAACCGGTTTTAATGGCATTTTACATGCTATCGTTCTTGATAAAATTCAGAGAATCACAACATTGAATAATGAAGGTGATGGAGGAATGACTTATTCCGACAGACCCAACACCTTATTTTCGGGTGATGCAGTAGTAACAAACGGAGCTTTCAGTTTCTCGTTCATGTTGCCGAAAGACATTAAGTATAATTATGGTACAGGACGAATTGATTATTATGCGCAGGAAAATATGGATGGTTCAGAAGCTCAGGGATATTTCGAAAATTTTATAATTGGAGGAACAAACAATGAAATTATAAATGATACAGATGGACCTGCAGTACAATTGTATTTAAATTCCACTAATTTCGTTCCGAAAGATAAAGTAAACGAAACTCCACTTTTTATTGCCAATGTAAATGATCCTCATGGAATTAACACGATTGGAAGTGGTATTGGTCATGACGTTATGTTGACCATTGATGAAGATCCGAGTCAATCATATATTTTGAATGATTATTTTCAGGCAACTGCAAATAGTTATACCGATGGAGTTGTGAAATTCAAATTAACAGAGTTAGCAAATGGCAAACATACGCTGACATTCAGGGTTTGGGACTTACTTAATAATTCAACCACTCAAACTACAGAATTTGAGGTTGTAAAAGGCTTAACTCCTACCATATTCTCTGTCTATAATTATCCGAATCCTGTTAAGATTCAAACAAGTATTAT
>Ga0302207_1000406_pt1 | contig 17511 bp, 10 predicted proteins | sample II_Fen_E2_2_FD_198792 | JGI IMG/M metagenome (GOLD analysis project Ga0302207, IMG submission 198792) | Peat permafrost microbial communities from Stordalen Mire near Abisko, Sweden - II_Fen_E2_2 | ecosystem: Environmental > Terrestrial > Soil > Wetlands > Permafrost | place: Sweden: Abisko...
AGGGTGATACCATTCTGATGGATCTGGAACCTGAAACTAAAACAATAGTCGCTAAAATTGTAAAACCAACCGTTGAACTAAAAAGCTAAAGGTAATTTATATACATAAGAAATCCCCGTTACGGTTGATGTAACGGGGATTTTTTTATGAATACGTATTCACTCAGATATTATAATCGACGGGTAACTCCGCTGGTAGGCACACTTTCGTGTTTGTACCTGTTAATACTGGTTACCACAAATGTATTGTTCCCTTTGAATTTTTTATTTAACTCGCGTAAATCGATACAATTCTCGGTGGTGCGCATTAATATGTTTGCAGGATCGTTTAAATCGCCAACTTTCTTGCCTTTAAACGCATATACAATATAATAGGCAGTTTGGCAACCACCTTCTTCATTGACCTCGTCCCAAATAAGGTACGATTCTTTCCCATCTTTCAATACATGGATGTTCTGAGGCTGGGCAGAAGCTTCACCCGGAATATTACGATTAACCGGGCAAATAGCCGGATATTTGTAAAAATTATTCTGAAGGCTGTCATTTAAGCCTTGTTTATTTTTAACGAACGATTTGGCACTGAAATAAACTGCTCCATCAATTTGAGGAAAACGTTTGTTCAGATTTAGCTGGCGGACTAATTCATTGCCGTTACGCCATGCCTGGTTTGCTTCAGGAGCACCTAACTGCGAATTATAGAGTCCGGTATACAGGTTTTTGCCAAAGGAATTCTCACTCCACCATTTAGCCAACACTTCATAATCGGCTACCTTCTTGCCAATTTCCCAGTAAAGCTGAGGAACTACATAATCAATAGTTCCTTCCTTCAGCCACTTCAGGATGTCAGCATATAGATCATCGTAATTCTGCACACCGGCACGGGTTGCAGAACCTTTCGGATCAACATTGTCATTGCGCCATACCCCGAAAGGAGATACTCCGAATTCAACCCAGGGTTTCAATGTTTTAATCGTTTGTTGCAATTCAGCAATCACCATGTTGACATTGTTACGCCGCCAGTCGTTCTTTTGATTGGGAGCATAACCACGTGGGTTATTCCTGAAAGTAGCTTCGTCAGGGAATTCTTGATTTGCAACACGGTAAGGATAGAAATAATCATCAAAATGGATAGCGTCAATATCATACCGTTCAACCACATCTTCAACGACGCGGTTAAGAAAAGCCCTTGTTTCATCCATTCCGGGATCAAAATAAGTTTTTCCACCATATTTGACGTAAATATCTTTATTTTTAAAGTACAGGTTATCCTTGCTTAACAGGTCTGTTCTGTCTGAATTAGTCACCCTGTATGGATTTAACCAGACATGTACTTCCATGCAACGTTTATGGGCTTCATCAATAATAAATTGAAGCGGGTCATAATATGGATTCGGTTTTACACCCTGTTTTCCGGTAAGCCAGTTCGACCATGGTTCAAGTGCTGAAGGATAAAAAGCATCGGCAGTAGGTCGAATCTGAAGCACAATGGCATTTATGTTGTTTTTGGCCAATTGGTCCAACATTAGCCTCATTTCCTCACGCTGTGCTTTTGAAGTTAGGTCACGTTGGCTGGGCCAGTCAATATTGGCAACAGTTGCAACCCATACGGCACGCATTTCACGTTTCAAATGTTGAGCCGATAAAGCGGAAGTGAAAATTAAAATGGTAATCAGTAACGATATTGTTTTTTTCATACACGTAGATTAAACGACTTTATTGATCGTTTTTTTTAAGTTAGTTGAATATTATTTTAAAATCATCATATTATCACATTATTACATCATGCGTTTTTCTTTGTGGTACACTGATCTACCAGATACACAATTGACATAAACGGAATGCCGCTATGCGTGTTTAAGCCGATTTCACAGGTACGGCTGTTGCAATACCCGGTTTTGGCATGCGCTTTTTCAACCTGAGGACGAAGTTTACGCAATCCGTATTCGTTCAGTTCGGGCAAGGTGAACCCTTTATCACCTGCAAAACCGCAACAACCCACTTCTTCGGGAACCAATACATTCGTACTACATAACTTAGCAATTTTTATCAATGCAGGTTTCAGACCCATTTTAATGGTGGAGCAGGTTGCATGAACGGTGATGGATTCGTCTATAGGTTTGAAATCCAGCTTATCAATCAGAAACTTATCAATGAACTCTACCGGTTCATAAAGATCCAGGTTTTTCATGCTATGGCGCATTCGGTTTAAACAAGGACTCTGGTCACATAGTACAGGATATTGTCCATTCTCGGTAGCAACTAAGAGTTCCTTTTCCAACTCAGATGATTTCTGATCGGCTATTTCTGGCATTCCTTTACTTTCCCAGATGGTACCACAACACAGATTGTCCATATTTATAGGGAAGATAACTTCATATCCTGCCTTATTTAAAAATCCGATTGTTTTTTGAACAAGGGGTGTCTGATCAGGATCCTTTGGACTGGCACCCATCATCTGGTTCAGGCAACTGGGGAAATAGACTACTTTCAAAGGGTTATCCGTTACAGCCTGTTTCCTGATTCTTTTTGCCCGTTTTGGCAGTGAGGGTCTCCATAGTGGAATTCTGTTTCCACTTATATAGCGTAATCCTTTTGTAAACCCACCCATGGCAGTGTTGCCCATGACAGTTCTTGCCGCATTGGCAACCCACAATGTTGTTTTAAGCCCTTTTTCCAATGTGCTGAAGTTCTTTGCAGACCAATGCCCGATTTGCTGGGCTCTTTTGTTATTTCGGATATTCTCTTCACGGATAATATGAATATAATCACCTACATTGATCTCTACAGGGCATGAGGTAGAACAAAGTCCGTCGCCTGCACAACTCTGATCGCCGGCGTAGTCGAAACTGAGTATTAATGAATCTAGTCGAGCCTGATCTTCCCCGGTGCTTTTCAGGTGGGCAATCTCCCGTTGAATAATAATGCGCTGGCGTGAAGACAGCGTAAAGCCACAGCTTACACAGTTCACTTCGCAAAAGCCACATTCTATGCATTTGTCTATTAGCGGGTGGGTGATAGGCAGTGGTTTAAAGTTTTTAATATGGCATTTTGGATCATCGTTGAAAATAACCCCCGGGTTAAGTAACCCTGTTGGATCAAAGAGGTTTTTTACTTCACGCATCAGGTTGAATGCCTGTTCACCCCATTCTCTGCGGACAAATGGTGCCATATTACGGCCTGTTCCATGCTCTGCTTTCAACGAGCCGTGGTATTTGTCAACCACCAGCTCTACAACGTCGTTCATCATATCCTCGTATTGGCTTACTGCTTTTTGAGTATCGAAACGTTGATTGATGATGAAGTGGTAATTGCCTTCCAGCGCATGGCCGTAGATTACAGCATCTTCATAGCCATGACGGGCCAGGATTTCCTGCAAGTCTTCAGTTGCATTCGGTAAATCTTCGACCTGAAAAGCAACATCTTCAATCAGGCAGGTTGTTCCTACCGGACGCATGCTTCCTACTGAAGGAAAAATGCCTGAACGCATTTCCCAGTATGCATTATATTCCGCTTCCACATCTGTAAAGCGGGTAGGGTACAGGGTGTCAACTTCAGAAAGAATAGAAATTATTTTATCAATATTCTCCTGAAGGGTTATCTTGTTGTCTGATTCTGTCTTGATAAGTAATGCTGAACCCTTCTCAGGTATAGTTTTGAGCTCTTTCAGGGCATTTGGTTTATCCTCTACTGAATGGATTGCTTTTCTATCAAAGAATTCAACAGCAGTAACAGGACTATTCTTTAAAGCAATAACTGTTTCGCAGGCAGTCCGTGTATCCGCAAAAAACAACATGGCACTTGCCTTGAACTCATAGTCAACCACCGTTTTCATGGTTGCTTCTGCCAGAAAGGCAAGGGTGCCTTCGGAACCTACAATCAGGTTGGCAATAATATGAAACGGATCGTGAAAATCAACAAAAGGATTGATGGACAATCCGGTCACATTCTTAATGCTGTATTTCCGACGTATCAGGTCACTCAGCTTCGGGTCTTTCAGTACCTGATCACGCAAATCACAGATACGACGAATAAATGCAGGATGTGTTTGCCTGAATTCTTCTTTGCTTACTTCATTTGAGGTGTCAAGCAATGTCCCATCTGCCAGGATTATCCGAACAGATAACAACATTTTATAACTGTTTTGACGTGTTCCGCAACTCATGCCTGATGCGTTGTTCTGAATAATCCCGCCTACCATTGCCGATTTTAAGGAAGCAGGATCGGGTGGAAACTTTTTCCCGAATGGTTTTAGTATTTCATTCACCCGTTGGCCGATTATTCCCGGCTGCAATCGTACAGAGTTGCTGTCAGGCGCTATTTCATACTTTTCCCAGTTCTTACCGGCAATAACCAGAATGGAATTACTGATAGCCTGTCCGGATAAACTCGTTCCTGCACCGCGAAATGTTACCGGCAACTTGTATTTGTTAGCCGTTTTAAGTATTTCAATTATTTCTGTTTCATTGGCTGACTGAATAACCACCTGTGGTATCAGACGATAAAATCCGGCATCTGTTCCCCATGCAAGCAACCGCATATCATCCGTATAAATGCGGTCGTTAGGAATGTGCTTCTGGATGTCTTTTAAGAATGATTTCATTCGACTCTATGAATTAGTATGAATTAAAAACGAATTTAAAACAAATTACACGAATTTGCGATTGCTTACCTGATTCTTAGCTTTTGGAAGGAAACTTTATTTGTACAGGTAATATTTTTTTGATATTTTCAGATAGTTTTCAACATCTTTATTCCAAAAATCGTTTATATCAGCAACAGAATTATTTTTAGCAAACCTTAACCTGATTTGGTCACTTCCGCTTACTTTGTCGAACATGTTGTAACGGTCTTTATTTGCGTTGTTAAAAACGACCTTGTCCGGATATAATTTAGCCAATTCCTGCATCATGTAAAACTGAACTTCCGCCAGTTTGGCTTTCCGGTAATCCATGATATGGATCTGAACACCCTGGCAGTTTTCGTCTTTGAATACAGAATAAAAAGGTTTAAAATAGATAGGACGGAACTCAAGCCCGGCAAGTTTAAGCTGATTCATGGCAGAGGCAAATTTTTCAGCATTTATCCAAGGCGCTCCTACCAGTTGAAATGGCAAGGTATAGCCCACACCAATCGATAAATATCCCAATTCACCCAATATGCCTGTTACCGGATAAAAATACGATGAATTCTTATTTGGGATATGCGGAGAAGCAATCACCCATTCCAGTCCGGTCTTTTCCCAGTTCATGCTTCTATGCCAACCTTTCATTTTAATGACGGTCAGTTTGCATTTCTTTTTCAGCATGTTTTCCTCATTCAGCATGCGGGCAAGTTCACCACAAGTCTGACCGTAAATATACGGAATTTTAAATTGACTGACAAACGAAATAAACGAACTGTCGGCGAGATTTCCTTCAATCTTTTCTCCTCCAAGCGGATTAGGCCTGTCGAGTACAACAAATTCTATATTGTTTTGGGCAGCAACCTCCATGGCCAGTCCCATGGTGCTGATAAATGTGAACGAGCGGCAGCCAATATCCTGAATGTCATACACCAGTACATCAATGCCTTTCAGCATGTCAGCATTGGCCCTGCGTGTTTTGCCATATAATGAGTAAACCGGCAACCCTGTTTTAGTATCCGTAATGTTATCTACTTTATCACCGGCATGAGCATCTCCACGTACACCGTGTTCCGGTCCGAAAAGAGCCACCAGCTTTACATTTTGTGCTTCAAATAAAATGTCAATAGTCGATTTTAAATTGCGATCAACTCCTGTAGGATTCGTGATTAATCCTACCCGTTTCCCTTGCAGTATTTTGAAGTTCTGATCACGCAATACTTCAATCCCTGTTTTAACCGGCCTGGCGTAGCAGAGGTTAATTGATAACATAATAACTGCTAAAAAGATGATTTTTTTCATGTGATTTTATTTAAGATGAAATTCAATGCAAACGTTTGCATTGATAGGCAAAAGTAACTAAAAATTCGAAATGAACCAATCCGGATGTTATATTTTCAAGAACTTTTACTTTTTAACATTGTTCCGATAAAATAATCCTTAACTTTGTAACATGAATAATGATAACATAAATCGTATGAACAAACAATTGACAATAGCCCTGGTTGCACATGACAACCGAAAAGCTGATATGGTGGATTGGGCAGTTTTTAATGCTGACATGCTTTCAAAACATAAATTGATTTGTACCGGGACAACAGGAAAATTAATCCAGAAAGCCCTTGAAAATAAAGGAGTCGACGTAGATATTACCTGCATGAATTCAGGTCCAATGGGGGGAGATGCTGAAATTGCAGCATTGGTCGTGCGGAAACAAATTAATCTGGCCGTCTTTTTGATAGATGACCTTAACCCACAGCCACACGAAGCCGATATTCAAATGTTGCTGCGCCAATGCCGTGTTCATAATGTGCCCATTGCCTGTAACCGTTATAGTGCCGACTTAATGATCACCAGTTCACTCTGGGACAAGGAGGATTATACACCCAGCGAACCACGATATATCAAGTACAACCGATAATAAATAGCTGAAACGAAAAGCACTGCAGAAATATTCTGTGGTGCTTTTTTTCGTTATAAAAAATTCTTTGTACTTGCTTACGCTATTTGCTTTTAGATTTTAAGTTTGATTCCTCAATGTAATAAGACACGTACAACTGATATTTATTTTTGCTGTATTTTATTTTTAAACAACAGACATAGGGTTAATTAGAAATAAGGCCAGACACTTCCTTAAAGACCAGAGATCATTACCCTATTGCTAATTTCAGTAAATGATTTGAATATTTTGATTATATTTCCATTGTTTCTTCTCTTTTTTTTAATCCCAATCCAACAGGTCACAATATACATCCGTTTTTGGTATAAAGTGGAATCGAAGATACCTTGTTGAGGATTGGTTGAGAGTTTAGAGTGATAAACCTCACTGAACCCTCAACCAATCCTCAAGTAATCCTCAACCAATCCTCAACCAAAAACGTGAGAATGCCAGCAACATAAAGGACAAATAAATCGTTATTTAGACCGAATGACCTGAATAAAAATAGTTAATTTTGAAAATGAAATATCAGATCACCCTGTGAATCATTCTACAGGAATTAAGAGGATGGTTAAAATCACTCAATATGTGCTATTTCATTTAGTTGCCTACAAATTTACTTTAATATTTTTTTTAAATAATGCTGATTTATCCTGTTGGATTTTCTTATTTTAAAAACAATTTCACTATTGCACTATTGGATAATTATATGTATTTTTGAAAAATTTTAAATATATGTATATTGGAATGAAGTATTTGTTTTCAGTGATGTTTTAATTCTGCTGAATTCGATTCTGATTCCGAATGTTACGATGTGGTTAAATGATATTCAATTAATTACCGAATTAAAAGTCGAAGATAATAATACTGTTTTTCAGGTATTCCGATTCGTATGATGATTTGGAAAACAACCTGTTGGATACGAAATTTTATTAACAGGTTAGTACACAATCATTTCTTTCGGGAATTAATGATTTAACAGATGTTCTTAAAGGAATTTATTATTTATGCGTATCAAAAGAAGTTGAATAATTGATACATAAATTAATAAAAAAAATAAACATAATTTACTTGTTTTATTGTGGTTATGGACATCGAATGAAATACTAAAAACTAAATGATTTTAAAGATAAAAATCTATTATTTACCAAAATGAGCCAACCAAAAATAACTTTGCTTATGTCAACTTTAGCAGTAGCCCTGACAGCTATGGCCGGTAATCCGTTCTTTGAAACGTACAATACACCGCATCAAACCATCCCGTTTAACGAGATTAAGGCCGAACATTATTTTCCGGCCTTTGAGGAAGCCATCAAGCAACATACCATTGAAGTTGATGGTATTACGAATAATCCTCAAACTCCAACTTTCGAAAACACCATTGTTTCACTCGAACATTCCGGAACGTTATTAACCAAAGTCAGTTCGCCATTCTACAATTTATTAGGCTCAGAAACAACGGATGAGTTACAAAAGATTGCTGAAAAAATATCTCCGCTTGTAACCGAGCATTCAAATTCAATCCGCTTGAATGAAAAGCTCTTTGCTCGCGTTAAGGTCGTTTACCTTGAAAAAGACAAGCTGAAGCTGTCACCGGAGCAACAAATGCTATTGAAAGATACCTACGAAGGTTTTTCCAGAAATGGAGCGAATCTTTCGGAAGCCGATAAAGCAATTTACCGGGGATTGACGAAAGATTTAAGCTTGCTGACACTGCAATACGGTCAAAATGTATTGAAAGAAACCAATAAATACAGTTTGTTGATAACAAATAAAGCCTTATTAACCGGTCTGCCGGCTGATTTTATGGATGTACTGGCTTCGAATGCAAAAAAAGCAGGAAAAGACGGTTGGTTACTGAATTTAAAGGCTACCTGTTATGTTCCGTTTATGAAATATGCCGAAAACCGTGATTTGCGTCGTGAACTCTATATGGCCAATGCCTCAAAATGTATGTTGGGAGGAGAGTATGATAACCGGGAGAATGTGCGTAAAATTGTCAATGCCCGATTGAAAATAGCGAATTTACTTGGTTATCCTTCGTATGCCGATTATGAACTGGTGGACAGGATGGCTGAAAACAAGACGAAAGTGTATGATTTACTGGATAAATTGCTGAAAGCCTATAAACCCGAAGCAGAAAAGGAATATGCCGAAGTGCAGGCTTATGCAGATAAGAGTGGGGCTTATTTCAAGGTACAACCCTGGGACTGGTCCTTCTATTCAGAAAAGCTGAAAGATGAAAAATACGCGGTGAATGATGAAATGCTGAAACCTTTCTTTGAACTTGAAAATGTAAAGAAAGGTGTTTTCGGACTGGCAACACGTCTATATGGCATACAGTTCACGAAGAACACAAAGATCCCTGTATACAATCCGGAGGTTAGTGCCTATGATGTAACAGATGAAAACGGAAAGTTCCTGGCAGTACTGTATACCGACTTTCACCCTCGTGATGGAAAACGTGCCGGAGCATGGATGAATGATTTTAAAGCCCAGAGTATGGTTGGAAAGACGGATAGCCGCCCGCAAATAACTGTAGTCATGAATTTCACCCGTCCAACAGATACAAAACCGGCTTTATTGACCTTTGATGAATTAAAAACATTCCTGCATGAATTTGGACATTCGCTTCATGGAATGCTCACTAAATGTACTTATGAATCACTCTCCGGAACCAATGTATATCGTGATTTTGTGGAATTACCCTCGCAAATAATGGAAAACTGGGCATCAGAAAAGGACTTTTTAGATGGTTTTGCCAAACATTACCAAACGGGTGAAAAGATTCCTGCTGAATTGATTCAGAAGATCAAAGCTTCCGAAAACTTCAATAATGCCTATACCTGTTTACGACAATTGAGTTTTGGATACCTGGATATGGGATGGCATACCATTGACAAGCCTTTTACAGGAAATGTAATTGACCGTGAAAAGGAATTAATGGCTTCAACCCAGATTTTGCCAATGATTCCAAATACCAGTATGAGCCCTACTTTCAGCCATATATTTTCAGGCGGATATGCAGCCGGATATTACAGTTATAAATGGGCCGAGGTATTGGATGCCGATGCATTCTCAGTATTTTCGAAGAACGGTATTTTTGATAAGAAAACAGCCGATTCATTTCGCCGGAACATCCTGGTGAAAGGAGGAACAGAACATCCGATGATTTTATATAAACGATTCCGGGGACAAGAGCCAACGATCGATGCTATATTAAAAAGAGATGGAATAAGTCAACAATAAACCCGTTATTCAGCGTGTCATTAGCCCGTTTATAACTATCAATATTCGTTTCTATCGAGAAACTTAATTCACTCAAATTAATCATGAAAATACATTCATTATTTATGCTGCTGATTTCCGGTTTATTAAGCGGATGTGGTTCAACTCCCCATTATGCAACATTTGAAGACTATCCTGTATATGAAGGTTCCGATCTGGAACTAACCTATACACCGCAATATTCAAAGTTTCGGGTATGGGCGCCAACGGCATCGGAAGTGAAGTTGTTGCTTTATGATAAAGGCAGTGAGGGAGGTGCATATAAAATGCATGACATGGACCGTTCCGAAAAGGGAACATGGACGCTTAAGTTAGATGAAAACCTGAAAGGTAAATTCTACACTTTTCAGGTGAAAATAAAGGAAAAATGGCTTGATGAAACTCCCGGCATGTGGGTGAAAGCAACAGGAGTAAACGGGAAGCGTGCAGCCATTATTGATTTTACAGAAACAAACCCGGTAGGTTGGGAAAATGATGTGCGTCCCCCGTTGGAAAACTTTACGGATATAACGTTGTATGAGGTCCATATGCGGGATTTCTCAATTTCTGCTAATTCAGGGATGAAAAACAAGGGGAAATTCCTGGCATTTACCGAGCATGGTACGAAAAACTCTGCCGGTGAGGCTACGGGTATTGATCATTTAAAAGAACTGGGAATAACACATGTTCATTTATTACCGGTTTTTGATTTTGCTTCGATAGACGAAACAAGACTTAATGAAAATAAATACAACTGGGGGTATGATCCGGTGAATTACAATGTCCCGGAGGGCAGTTATTCAACCAATCCATATAATCCTGTAACCCGTATCCGCGAGTTCAAGCAAATGGTACAATCGCTTCATCAATCGGGCATACGTGTTATTATGGATGTGGTATATAATCATACGGCTGCAGGAAAAACGTCACATTTAAATTTATTGGCACCGGGTTATTTCTATCGTATGAATGCCGACAGTACGTGGTCGAATGCATCGGGTTGTGGCAATGAAACTGCTTCCGAAAGAGCCATGATGCGTAAGTTTATGATTGAGTCGGTTGTTTATTGGGTAACTGAATATCATGTAGATGGATTTCGTTTTGACTTAATGGGAATCCATGATATACAAACCATGAATGAAATCAGGGCAGCACTTGATAAAATAGATCCAAGCATATTTATTTACGGAGAAGGCTGGACAGCTGCAAATTCACCCCTGGCTGAAGAAAAAAGGGCGGTCAAGAAGAATGCAAAACAATTGGAGAATATTGCGGTATTCAGTGATGATATCCGTGATGCAATCCGGGGAAGTTGGATGCACGCACAAATTCCGGGGTTTGTTTCCGGGATTGACAGCCTGGAAGAGAGCGTGAAATTTGGGATTGTAGGGGCGACACAGCATGACAGCATTGACTACTCGAGATTGATCTATTCGAAAGAACCGTATGTCAACAATCCGACCCAGATTATCAATTATGTATCGTGCCACGATGACATGTGTCTGGTTGATAAGTTGAGAAGCTCTAAACCGTTGAATGCAACCGATGAAGAACTGGTTCGCTTTGATAAACTGGCACAAACCATAGTCTTTACTTCCCAGGGTGTTCCGTTTATATATGCTGGTGAGGAATTGTACCGCAATAAAAAAGGGATTCATAATACATATCAGTCGCCTGATTCGGTGAACAAAATTGATTGGGATTTAAAATCAAGTCAACAAGATATTTTCAATTATTACAAAGGATTGATTGCCCTACGTAAAACGCATTCTGCATTTCGGTTGCCAACCCAGGAAATGGTTCAGCAACACTTAAAGTTCATTCCTACGAATACCCCAAATGTAATTGCTTATATGCTTACCAATCATGTAAATGATGAGATCTGGAAAGATATCCTTGTCATTTACAATGGAAACAGAAAACCTGTATCGGTTGAGATTCCTGCTGGTGCATGGACTGTAGTATGTCATGATGGTCAAATTAATTTAAGCGGAATATCCCTTGTTACTAAAACCAACTTTGTTGTAGGGCCTTCATCTGCAAGCATCATGTATGTTAAATAGTAGGTAGAAGGTAGTAGGTAGAAGGTAGTAGGAATAAGGTAGTAGTAGGAAGAATAAAGAAGATTTCAAGAACTAAAGGCTTGGATGTATTATTAAAGCATAATAAAATAGCAGGATAAAACGATGAAGAAGACAATTTTGTCAATCTTATTTATATTTTCAATTTTTACAACTTATGCTCAGGATATTCCTGAGCATATTTCATATACCCGGATTTACGATTATCTGGACGAATTGGCAACTGATGGGATCATTGAAATAAATTCAGTAGCAAAGCCATATTCACGAACTTTTATTGCCGGGAAACTGCTTGAGGCACAAGTACGGAACAAGCAACTGAATAAACGCCAGCGGGACGATTTGACCTTCTTTTTGAATGAGTTTGCACTTGAACAAAACAAACTCCCCGGTACACATCTAAATATATCAAAAAACGATCAACTAACAGCTGCATTCCTGCAACCCGCGTTTAATTATCGTGACACACTTTTCCGGGCCCGTATTACTCCAATCCTGGGCATGAGTGTTACAGCTAATGGAAATGGCACTATCATTAAACGTTGGTATGGGGCCGACCTGCAAACGATGATTTCAACCCATCTGAGCATCTATGGCAGTTTGCGCGATATCTCGGTTGATGGGCCCTTATTGGCCAGACCAACCTATCTGAATGATTTTCCGGGGTACGAATACAAGGAATCAACGGCAGGTGGTGATTTCAGTGACTCCAGAGGAGGAATAAAGTATTCATGGAACTGGGGCTCAATAGGTTTGGTAAAGGACAATGTAATCTGGGGTGACAATTATCATGGTTCAAATATCCTTTCCGGCAGAACACCATCATTTCCAATGTTAACGTTGCATCTTAAACCGACAAAATGGTTTGAAATGCAGTATTTTCATGGTTGGCTGGTTTCGAATATAATTGATTCAACCCGCTATTATCTCGACAACCTGGGTGCAAAGCACTACCGCATGACGAATAAGTTTATTTCGGCGAATATGTTTACATTTATTCCCATCCGTAACTTGAATATATCTATTGGTAATTCAATTATTTATTCTGAAGAAAATGATCAACCGGCCTATTATATACCGATTGCATTTTACAAATCCATTGACCATACGTTGACTAAAGGGTTAAATCTGGAGAATCAGAATTCACAGGTCTTTATGAACATCAGTTCACGCAATATAAAACATCTGCACCTATTTACTTCTGTTTATTCGGATGAAATTATGTGGAGCCGGTTTTTGCCTTCCAGTAAAGAACGAAATCCGGTTTCAATAAAAGCAGGTGCCAACCTGAGCAATTTTCCCTTTGAAAACTTATCAATTGTAGGTGAGTATACACTTACAAATATCATAAATTATAAACACTCCATTCCTGCACTTACCTGGGCTTCTAACGGGTATAACCTTGGAAGCTACCTGGGGGATAATTCTCAGGAAATGTATCTTGCTTTGCGATATAAACCTATTCGGGGATTGGACCTGAATCTTTCGTATGTTGATGCAAAACATGGAAATGAATATAATTATGTACGCGATGGACATGCTATTGATAACATTATCAGCCAGCCTATATTGGGAGAGATTACGTGGAGTAATAAAACAATCGGTTTTAATGCCCAATATGAAGTTGTAAATAATGCCTATGCTGTTATCAATGTAACATATTCTGACATCCGGGGATACAACTTAACCTCCTCACCAATTACCGGTGAAATAAGAGAAACCAGTCAAGGATACCTGGATTTATTTACTCCGGCCTATCTGCAAGGCAAAAATACAACCGTCACGGTGGGATTTAGTTTTGGGTTCTAAAAACCACAAAAAATACTAATTTAGCCAAACTGATGAACTGAATAAAGTCTTTTGTTGTTTCAATCAAAAAAGAAGAATACAGTATTATAACATTTACGATAATTAAATTCAATGCAAAGACCTCTCATTATAGGGATAACCGGTGGTATTGGCAGTGGAAAATCTACATTGTCACATTTGTTGCGTGCAGAAGGTTATTCTGTGTATGACACCGATTTAGAAGCCCGTAGACTACAAAATGAGCACTCGGCCATGAAAAAAAAACTGGTTGATTTGTTCGGAAAAGATATTTACACTGAGCAAGGACTCAATCGATCTGCGTTAGGAAAAATAGTTTTTGGAAAGCCTGAATTACTAACCAAATTGAACTCGATAGTTCATCCATTGGTAATGGAAGATTTCAATAATTGGGTAATGAACAGATATCCCAAGAAAATGCTTTTTATTGAGTCTGCTATTTTATACGAAAGCGGATTTAATAAATTAGTTGATAAAGTGATTTTAATTACTGCTGAAGAAGATATTCGTATTGACCGTGTGGTGAAACGTGATGGTGTAACCCCTGAGCATGTACGTGCAAGAATGGCCTATCAACTTTCGGAAGAAGATAAATTAACCCGTGCAGACTTTGTGATTCATTCGGACGACAACACACCTCTGGTTGGTAAGATGCGAAAAATAATAGGTGAGCTTTTAGAAATAAGAAAAAATAGAATAAACGAGGCTATATCTTCAGGAGATAACCTCGTTTATTAATAATTTAATTTCTTGTTTAGTTGTAGGTGGGCAGGCTTGAATAATCCTTTGAATAACGTAAATGTTGATCCAAATACCCTTCAGTATAGGATACAGTAACGTCGGTAATTTCACCTTTTCCGTTTTTCACCAACGTATAAACAGGGTTTACAAATCCGCGATAGGGAGCTAAATGAAGTTTTTTATAACGCTCCAACACTTCGGCATGCAAGGGTTGATTGACTTTTACTCCATATGTTTCGACCAGCATTTTACCTCCTTCGAAGTCACCTGTTGATTTAATTTTTTGGATTACTGCCAGTAATTTACCAAATAACAAGCGAAGCTTTGAGTAGTCGTTAATAACTACGTATGTTTTACCATCCCGTTTTATCATTTCAATCACTTTATCTGCTTTCCCTTTTTCATATACCCACGAAGCTATAAGCTGGCGGTTACGCATATGAGCTTCTTCAATGTTTTTGTCAGGTTGTACACGGGTTAATTGTGTCATCAACCCATTCATGATGAAAGAATAATACTCTGCCTTATAGGCTTCTTTATCAGGAAGCAAGCCTAATTCAGTCATTTTGGAATCACCCATATAATATAATCCAAATAAATCGGCACGAGCTTCTTCAATGGTTGAACCATACGCCTTTAAGGCATCAGGATCAACTCCCGGAAGTAATTTGCCTGATCCGTGTCCAAGACATTCGTGCAGGTCAGTATGTAAATTGTTAGTCAGTGAAGCAAAGTCTTTAGCACGTTTCCGTTCCGAATCACCTACCATAAACTCTTCAGCAAAACCATTACCGAGTGATGCCTGATCATAGGCTTCAGTAATATTTTCAATGGTGACAGACTTTGAGCCGTGTTCATGGCGAATCCAGTTTGAATTTGGTAAGTTTACACCTATAGGAGTAGCAGGATAACAATCACCGGCTAAAATGGCAGCTGTGATAACCTTAGCGGTAACACCCTTTACAGTTTCTTTCTTAAACCGGGCATCCACAGGTGAATGATCTTCAAACCACTGGGCATTGGCACTTATTATTTCGGTACGTTTGGTAGCTTCAATGTTTTTAAAGTTGACAATTGATTCCCAACTGGCTTTCATGCCCAGTGGATCGCCGTAAGTTTCGGTAAATCCGTTTACAAAATCGACTTGAGAATTAAGGTCTTCTACCCAATTAATTGAATATTCATCATATTTCTTTAAATCACCTGTCCGATAAAATTCAATCAGAGAACTAATCACATCGAGTTGTTTGTCATTCTCAGTTACTTTAGCCGCTTTTTCCAGCCAGCCTACAATCCGACTGATCGCAGCACTATAGAGACCTCCTACTTTATATATTTTTTCTATTAAAATACCGTTTTCTTTCACAAGCTTGCTATTTAATCCGTATGATACCGGCGTGGTGTCTGCCGGATTCTTCATTTTAGCATAAAAAGCTTCTACTTCAGATTGAGTAACGCCTTCGTAATAATTGTTGGCGGAAGTCTTTATTAAGTCTACTCCTTCAGCCTGATTGATACGTTTAGGATAAACTTTCGGATCAAAAAGGATCGGAGTAAGTTTAGCGATAAGCATATTAACCGTTTCACCTTTTAAAAGAGGTAATTTAGAAGAGTCAATGTTTTTTACCACTTCTGCAAAATAAGAAGATGAAAAATCAGGAATAAATTTATCCGCTGAATAATGATGATGTATGCCATTTCCCATCCATACGCGTTTTAAATATATCGTTAACTGGTTAAATTCCCTGGATTTCCTGTCTCCTTTGTAATTAAGGTAAACAGCTTCAAGGGTTCGGCGCACACACAAATTGTATTTATTGTTTTGATCATAAAAAATGTCCCTACCTTCGAGTGCTGCCTGATTTAAATAATAAACAAGCTCTTTTTGTTTCAGACTCAACTTTTCAAAATCGGGAACGCGGTAACGTAATATTTCAATATCGGCAAATTTATCCACCGTATACTTGAAATCTTCAATACGAGGTGTAGCAGCCTTTTCGGCACCACAAGACATTAGAATACCTGTCATAAAAGTTAGGATTATTTTTTTCATAAATGAATTAATTTATACGATTTACACGAATAAAAAACAAAAATAGGCATAATTTCAACTCATAATACAAAACTCAATTATTAATTGTTCATTATTAATTATTAATTGCTTATGATTACCTTTGCGAAATGTTACAGAACTTTATAGCTTCCGGCATTCGGGCTCAGTTGCCATTTGAACCTAACGAACAGCAGGTACATCTGTTGGATGAATTGGGTGCTTTTCTGATGTCAACCGATAAAGAAAAGCTATTTCTGTTGAAAGGATATGCCGGAACCGGAAAAACATCGGTTATCAGTGCTTTGGTACGTGCATTAAATGAATTGAAACAAAAAACAGTTTTGTTGGCACCAACAGGTCGGGCAGCAAAAGTTATTTCGGGATATTCTGGTTATCCGGCTTTTACCATTCATAAAAAGATTTACCGACAGAAATCGATGTCAGACTTTCGATTCCAACTGGCAGATAATCTGACTACACATACCCTTTTTATTGTTGACGAAGCATCCATGATTTCAAATTCAGGAGCAGAAACCACTTTTGGAACAGGTCGTCTGCTCGATGACCTGATACATTTTGTATATGGTGCTGAAGGGTGCAGCTTGTTGTTATTGGGTGATACAGCACAATTACCTCCCGTCATGCAGCCTATTAGTCCTGCTTTGGAAAAGGAAAATTTATCAGGATATGGATTAAAAGTAACTGAATTTACATTAACCCACGTTGTTCGTCAGGCATTGGAAAGCGGAATTTTACACAATGCCACCTTCCTTCGGCAACAAATAACGGAAGAGCTTACCACCGAATTTCCAACATTCAACCTGACAGGTTTTAATGATATTCGGAAACTAAATGGAGCAGAATTAATTGATGAAATACAGAAAGCGTATGATGGAGTGGGAGTGGAGGACACGATTGTGGTTACCCGCTCAAATAAAAGAGCTAATATCTATAATAACGGCATCAGGGGAAGAGTAAAGATG
>Ga0302207_1000407_pt1 | contig 17498 bp, 12 predicted proteins | sample II_Fen_E2_2_FD_198792 | JGI IMG/M metagenome (GOLD analysis project Ga0302207, IMG submission 198792) | Peat permafrost microbial communities from Stordalen Mire near Abisko, Sweden - II_Fen_E2_2 | ecosystem: Environmental > Terrestrial > Soil > Wetlands > Permafrost | place: Sweden: Abisko...
TCCCAACTCAGACAATCTCGGACTTGAATACCACTTGTATGGTTTCAAATCTGATTGCAACTCATTATATTCGATTTCTTCTTGTCTAAAAATTTGTGGCATAGTCTATTTCTTTTAAATTGTTTGTCGTTATCAATATTTTAATCTCGCAAAAATTAATGTCAGTTTGCACTGGTTTCTATTTTTCACGCTTACATATAACTTCCTAGTATATTGGTTTTTGTATGGAGCGTTCACTGTCCGTCAGCCCCTCTTGCCTCAAGTTTGCCCTCATCTGGATAGTTTAGGTTTAGCGAAGTGTAACCTGGACTGGAAATCCTTGCAGTTTTCAACTGATTAAATTATAAAGTTATAAACTTATCGGGTTATCAGCACAAGTCTCCGCTTCGTTCAGACTTGCGCTATACAAGGTGCTCGGGCTATAGGATATGCCATGCAGAATCCACCTCCAACGCCGGGTATTATGGATAATGCATTATAAGTTTTAGCCTTATTTAAATAATTGGTAGCTTCAGCATTCCCTTTCATTAATGTCGACATTTTCCCATAGGTAAGTATATGACCATTTTGTTTATCACAATGTGATATCCCTGAATGGACTACTTTAATGCTGTCATTATTCTTGTTTTGACTAAATGCCGAAAGTCCGATTATCAGACTGAATATAAAAACTATTGATTTTGTCCTAAAACGCTATATTTAATTTTATCTCTTTTTTTACGCTTTCCCACTCCTCCCGGATATACCACTCGCAGCCAAACAATTGTATCGTATGACAAAAGTACATTAAATCAACACAATCTCCAAAAGACACTTTTCTCCTCCATAATCTATAGCACTACTATACACAACTTGGCAGTAGCGAAAACTTTCAAGTAATATATCTTTGTATTCATTTCTTGTAAATATATGGTTCTATAACGAATTGGGTAGGTAAGTTTTTTAAGTTATTAAACTGGTTTACATTTATAATGGGGAAATTTAATAATCTGATTTAAACTCTGTAAGAGTACTAAATTAAACAGGTTCGGATTTAAGTAAATCTATTACCCACCTTAAACGTTAGAGAGCCAAATACATCTATCATTCCAGCTATCTTAAATTTTTTCTTCATTTAGTATACTCATATTATAAACAGACCAATATTTGCCGCCAAACCAGGATATGTCTTTAAATTTTCCGTCAATCTCAAAACCACAGGCTTGATAGCATTTTATCGCTTGCTGATTGAAGTCAAAAACACCCAGGTCAATTCTATGTAATTGTAAATCTTCAAATCCTATTCGTACCAGTTCGGTTATTATTGCTTTTCCAAAACCTTTGTTCCTATTCTTTATATCACCTATCAAAATGCGACAAATCCTTGTATTTCTGTTCTTTTTGTCTATGTTGTTTAATTCTGCATGCCCTATTACTTCGTTTGTAACAGCATCGATAGCTTTATAAATACATCTGTGTTCCGCAGAGATATATTTATCCAATTGTTCCATTGTAATCGGGTATGTAAATTCTTTTCCGCTAAATTGAATCATTAATTCTTCGGAATCAACCCAGCTGATCAATTTTTCATAATCCTTCTTCTCAAATCTCTCTAATCTTATCATATAGTTTTATAGGTATAGACGCTTAGACCGCCCAAGTTAATTGACTGATTATAAATGAACAGGTTTATCTAAAGCCAACTTTCTTATGAGTACATCGAAGATTGTCTCCATATTTGAACGTCTATTGTGCCTAAAATGGAACTCATCAAGGTATCCTTGAAGTCGTTCTTCACTGCAATGTTGGTGAATTCCTCCTTCTTCCCCTTGCTGCCGCACTATTCTATCGTATGACAAATACATTAAATCAACACAATGTCCAAAAAGCCCTTTTCTCCTGCATGTGGCAGCAAGGATTACAAATCCCAACAACAAGCGCCAACTTTGCTTAATGAGCATGCATATCCGTCAGTACCGGGAGAATAAGCCCTGTTTGTTAACTATTGGCAATAAAACGTTTGCTAAGCCATTTCCGTACAGGTATATCATATAGTTTCAAACTGAGATATGCTATTATTATTGAGGAGAAAAAGATAAGTATAGCAACCGGCATGGCATTCTCTAACGATATATGGTTATCTGCCACCCAACCCGTAAACCAATATATTAACGGGTAATGAGTCAAATAAAGAGGGTAAGAAATGTCGCCAAAAAACTTACAAACTTTTGATGCTGTTTTTCCTTCAACCTTTCCGCTCGCGCCCATATATACAATCAGCGGAAAGATAAAAACGATTGTACACGATTCGTAAAGTCCATTCAACCAGATATGCTCAGAACCACCTATCCTTGGAAACGAAAGAGCTACAATAACCATTATACTGCAACACAGAAATGCATATTTTAGGTGTCCCGGTTTACATACACGCGAAAGCAACAACCCGGCAAAAAACGGGTACAACAATCGGGTAAATCCGATACGAATATTGGCGGGATTTAACGACCATCCTCCACTTACCTCTCCAATTGGACTTGTTACCGCAAAATGGATCAAAACACAACCAAATATAAATACTAACACAGCCAGAACTTTATTCGAAAATTTCCGAATAAAAAGGGCATAAAGAATATTAGCCACATACTCGTAAAAGAGCGACCAGGCCGGGCTATCGAGTGGATGCATTTCACTCCATCCCCTGATATCCATGGATGGTAGTGCTGGCAACAATGTAAAGCCAAGAACCAGCATTAACAACATTTTCCAAACAGGGGTATGGCCGATTAACGGGAATGCAACAGATGATGCGCTCAAATAAAAACCTAAAGCACCAATGACCATACCGAGAATAATCATGGGATGCAACCTGATAACACGTCGTTTAAAAAAATTGCCCAAAGTCATTCTTCCCCAACGGTCATCGTAAGCATAACCTATTACAAAGCCGGATAGAACAAAGAAAAAATCAACAGCAAGGTATCCGTGGTTTACATACCTTTGGTGCAAATGTTCGCCCATTGTAAATGTTTCGAAAATGTGGAATAGTAAAACCATAATTGCGGCTACACCACGCAAACCATCCAGAATTTCGTAATGTCTTTTTGAGTCAGGAAAGGAAGTATTCTGCATATATAAAAAATTATTAAATATAGTTGGCTGTTTTCAACTGAAATCTATCAAAAATCAAAGTTCCAAACTTTCCGTATTTTAAAATTTGGCAGTTCTCAACTTCTGTTATCAGTCAATAGACTTATTTATTTTCAGTCCGGGGTACGCTTCGCTAAACCTTGAACTATTCATCGACTGCAAAACAATAAACTTATATGTAATGAGGATCATTCCGCAACTTTTTTAGAAGTAAATATATCCATGAAGGCGGGGATATTACACTTATCTTCCGACCACTCCTGATTACAAATTCCAACAACAAGCACCAACTTTGCTTAATGAGCATGCACTTCCGGAATGACAGGCGAAACGAGACGCTTCGCCAAACAAGGTCTCGACCTGCCCCTACGTAGACATGATAACTAACGTTATTCTTTGCTTTTTAACCAGAGTAACAAAACATGCTTATTGCACGTCAGCCAGCGAATGCCAATAGGCGCGTGTAGGCATAGCTTTTTATTCATATCTAAATTCTACAGGAATAATATAATAACAGTTGACATTTTTTCCGTTGATTCTTCCTGGTTCAAATTTTGGTAATCTCGCAATTATCCTTAAACAGGTCAAATCAAATGCAAGGTCTAAACTTCTCAAAATTTCAATGTTTTTTACTTCTCCTGTTGATGTTATTACTATTCGAAATATAGTTTTACCTTGCAAACATGATTCAGCATATATTTCCGGTATTATGATACGTTTCGATATATAACTTCGCAAATCTCCATATTTAGTAGGAAATGTCGGATATACGTCAGCATGAGTGTATATTGAGTCTGTTCTCTTTAATTTTAGAGTCTTGTAATCCTTTAAACTGCCCATTTCATAAAGTTCGGTTAACAAGGTATCGTTATTGTTGTTCAAATATATGAAGTTTCCATTTTTGACGAATGGAATAATTGAAAAGACGGTTCCTTTTTGTATATATTCGCTGTCTCTTAGATTTACAGAATAAACGTTCTCGTGCATTTTTTTGAAATTCCAATTCTCATGTTTTAAAATTAAAACGCTATCATCTTTAATCTTAAAACCTTCAAGATAACCTGTCGCATACCTTTTACCATTATAATAGTTGCAATATTCTATTTTAAATGAATCCTTTGCAACCTTTATTATTTCTCTAGCATACCTTTCAGAGTATTTCATTTTTAGCCTATAATCTTGTAATGCTTCCGTCTCTGAAAAATATTCGATTTTCTTGTCTATATAGGTTGTGTCTTGAGCAAGAATCATTTCTGTAACAAACAGAAAACCAATTATAATAAGCATTTAGAGTTTCATACGTCTTATTCTTTTTATTATGCCTAACCACCTCTTGTTCCAGATTTACACTCAGCTGGATAGTTCAGTTTTAACGAAGTGTAACCTGGATTGGAAATCCTTGCAGTTTTCAACTGATTAAACTACAAAGTTATAAAGCCACCCTGTGACAAAGTGTTTAGTAAATGGCGGAACTATAATACTTCTGCAAGATATTCTCTTTACATCTTTATACTATCCAGTTTTCAACTGTTCTTATTTCCATTCTAGGTATCCGTTTCGCTCAGAACTATCCGGTATATACAAAGAATCATACTTGAACAAAATAAGTGAAATTTAATTTCGTTCAAATAAAGGAATCCAATTTTCTGTTTTTTTCCAAAATATTGGTAAAGTGTTATTCGGACAATTCATTGGAAATGCAATTAAAGATTGACAGTTTGAATAACCTAGTGGGTATTTAGGTTCTAAAGTTTCTCCTCTATTTTTGCATATGTTTTCTGCGTCTTTACGTTCTATATTAGTAGCGAAGATAGGACTTGAATTGTTGAAGCATTTATCGGAATCATTCAATACATCAATAATATTAAATGACGCATTTATATCTAATTTGCTAATTCTTTTTTCAACTTTTTCTTTAGCTTCAAGATATCCTGTTATTAAACCAAAGACCACAATTATTTTTTTTTCTTTAAGAAGCTTACACAAACTTTCATTAAAAACTAAATCAATATTCTCGATTAACGTCTTTCCACTTCCAACAAAATCATCAATTATCAATAATGCATTCATGTTTGTTTTTTCCGAAATTTTTTTCTCAAGCATATTCGGTACACAAGCATGATCAGAATATATTTTATTTTGATCTACAAATAATTTAGTAAAAAAACTACCTCCTTTTGATGGACTTGAGTCCAAATAAGAAACTATTATATCGTCTCGTTTCTTTTTATGGGAATCTAAATAGATAGCTCTATTATTTGAATTTATTTCTTTTCTAACTAAATTGAATAGATTTTCCATCTTTTGTCTGATTTCGAATTCATTATATAATTTAAAATTTTGTAAAATTTTAAATACTAACCTTTGATCAGAAACATCCTCGAATTGAGAAATCCATCTTCTTAAAATATCTGCGGTTATTTCTTGGCCTTTATAGATTTTAAGTTTTTCAGATAAATGTAATAATTCCTCAGACTTAATCCTTATTTGCTCTTCTCGTTGTTGAAAAATCATAACTCTTTCTTCCTCTTCAAATGTAGCTACAATTTTTTCTGCTCCATCTGCCAATAACCACTTTTTAAAAAAATGAATTACAAAACAAAACTCATTATTTACTGAATGCAGGATCTTTCTTTGTTCAAACTCATTTAGATATTTATCAACATCTTGAAATTTTAAATTCATTTGTAATGCTTGTTCACAAATATTGTCTTTATTAACAGTTTTATTTTGTCTTAATATTTCAGCAATACCAATCAATATTTTTCTTCTTTTTAAAGAAGTTTCTTCTTCTTTTTCAACTTTTCCTTTTATCCCATCTTCCCAAAAATGAGAAAAATCTGTAGCGCCAATATTTGCGCTATTTCTAGCTATATTTGCAGCTGCCTTTGCTTCCTTCCCTGTTACATGTACATCTCTATTTGATACCATTAATGAAAATAATTCCATACATATTTTTTTTGTGAAATATGGATTCCCAGCTGTTTCTTCGTAAATATAATTTATAGCACTATCAGAAATCTCTAATATACCTTCAACTGGCTTTTGTATTAATCTTCGAAAATCATCTAAGTCTCTTTCTTTAGAAAAATAATCAACCCTAATTGGAGAAAACTTATTGAATTCTTGCCATTGGCTTAATATGTATTCTAACTTCTCTCCTCCAACTAAAATAAAGCCATATTTTGACCGATTACTAACAGATCTAATTGTCAAAGTAAATGACTGAGCTACATCTCCTCTTTCATATAGATTACGTGAGATTCTATCAAATTCATCTAAAATAACTAATAACTTGAAATCTTTATCAATAGCCTCTACTTCATCAATAAAATCGGTGATCTTATTAAACGACCCTTCAAAATCTGGTATCTCTACAGAGTTAAATTTTGCATCATATCGTTTGATTTTTTTACAAATCTTTTCACCCAAATTATTCATACTTTTATGAGCGTTCTGCGCATCATTCCACTCGCCTGCTTCTAAATAATATATCAATAAATTTTTATCTACATTGCTATTCATAAGTGTCCTAACAATAGAAGTTTTTCCAACTCTTCTCTGACCATAAATATAAGACGATCCTATTTGCCCTGTTAACATACTTCTAAGTCTTTGGAGTATATTATTTCTTCCAATTAATTCTGGCTCGGTTTCAATTGGTTCTAAATTGTAAGGTTTCATATGGACAATTGACTCCCAATTAACACTTTGATTTTGTGCATTAAGCTCAACTAAGTCATTATATTTTAATGTTTTTTGATTTGAAGAACTCCATTGAAGTTCTATTTCCAAATATATTGAATCTGTAGTTTTTATAACCTCGTATTCAAACTCTACAACGATATTTTCGAATTTAATAATACCAATTTCTATTTCAGTTTTATTGATTTTAAAACAAGATCTGTCAAAATCAACAATTTTAACAACTGCGTTTTGGGCAACCCCTTTTCCTTTATTTTCAATACCAAGATTAAATACGCTTTTTGTATTTACATACAATGGGTATTTCTTCTCAGTTCGATAAAATTTTAACTGTGTTGGAATAAAGAATGGAGACCTTTCTATGTCTCTATTTATTATCTCTTTAATTCCGTGAAAAGGTTTTTGTATAAATTCAATAGAATACTTTGTATTGAGTTCTCTTGCATCTTCAATATATTGATCTAAATTTTCTTTAAATGAATTGTATAGATCATATTTTTGATCTTCATCTGCTTCATAGTACTCATTTATTTTATTAAAGACTTTGTCTAATGAAGATTTATTCCATAGATCTTCAACAAACAATTGAATAATGATATTCCTTTTATATATACACGTCCTTCTATATGTTTGTTGAAAAGAATTTAGGTCACTTATATTACCATTAAATGAGAAATTTTCTTTACAATCATTTTCTCTTTCCTTTACAAAATCACTTAATATCCTTTCTTTTTCATAAGTTTCGGTTTTGTCATTAATACCAGTAAAACTACAGACATCTGGCAAAGAACTTAGTATTAATTTGAATGCCTGATGTTTATAAGATTTAATGTGTTCATAATTTTCATTTGCAACAACTCTAATAAAACATACTGAAATAAACCTTTGTACCGATTTCTCATTTTCCTTACTAAACAAAAAATCTATTTGGTTTTGAACATCAACTATTTGTTCCTTTTCTTGAATTAATGCAGATAATTCATTTATATAATTTTGCGAACTTTTTTCATAAGGGTACTCTATAAGTTCATCTATTTTATTAAGTATTGTCTTCATTGTTGTGATATATTTAAGGATTTATTTTATTTTCGTAATTAATGTACTTTTTCAGTCTAAGTTTAATCATTTGCGACCACTGTGTCGTTTTGAATGACGCGGAAACTTAGACTCAAAAACCCCTCTTTAGTTCAGGTTTGATTACTTGCAACCAATGGATAGTTCAAAACAATACCTGCTAAACTGTCCGAATCAGAATTTTTATAATGAAGTATTGAATGAATGATTAACTTGTATTGCAGGCGTGTAGTCACAAGTTTATCAATAATCCTTTTTCAAACCAGTAAGCAACGATCCGATTTTTTGCTTGTGCTGACTGTACATCTTCTGGATTAATCGGAGTATTCTGAACCTTTACAGCACATCCGATAATCGTACCTGTCAACGGAACCTTTTTAGTCTGCAATCAGCTTTCTTGTCTTATTCTGTAAATTCAATAATTCTGTAAATTCTGATTCAGACAATTTTCTGTCATATCTATCCTGTTCACTGGCAGCTATAAGCTTATTTCCGCACCAAAAGTACAAACTCTTTTTAACAGCTCCAACAATTTGTGGATTTATTTTAAACAAACCTAAGAATAATTCAATTTATAAAATTAAACAGCCGTTGTTCGTGCTCTTATACCTTACTGAAAGGATACTATTTATTCTTGGTATGAAGGGGAATCAGAGAGACTTCGGTTAGGGTTTGGATAGGGTTCAGATAGGTCTACCTATCCGAACCCTATCTAAACCCTATCTAAACCCTATCGGAAGTACGAACAAACAGAGAAGGAACAGAGACGTCTCAACGAAGCATTAAGTTGGATTCAACATACGAATGCTGAAAGGATTATCGTAAAATTTTATCTTTGTTATAAAAGAAGGTAGGAAACAGGTAGTCAAAGAGACTGATAGTACTTTATTCTTCAAATTATGTATTTCTTGGCATACTATGAATCTATCTGTCAAGAAGAATCAGTCAGTTAAACCACTGTTTTAAAGTTATGAAATCAGTCTTTAGTTGCGTTCAGTTGTGCTTTTGGTGTCATTTGCGTTCTGCCTCTTTGGTTCGGTCTTCTTACGGCTCGCATTACAACCCTAAACTCCTAAACCTATAAACCTATAAACCTTTAAACTACTTACTCCTTTCCGACAATAGGGCATACAGGATTCCTCCCACAATAAGAACGGCACCAATGCCAAAATTAATGTTTACCTTCTCGTTCAGAAGCGTAATGCCCAGCAGGACGGATACCAGTGGCTGGATCGGGTAGAACAGGGAGCAGGTACTTGCTTCGATAATGGAAAGGCTTTTGTTCCACAACAGATTGGGCAGGGCCGTAGCAACAATCCCCAGGTATAAAAAACAGAGTATGTTGGTCAGCGAAAATAGCCCGCTATGAGGAGTCAGGGCAAGCTCTATGCCCGCTGCCGGTATGGAACAGAGCATAGCCAGAAAAACAGCGTAGGTGGTCACTACTATCGGATCGTAGGTTCGGGTAATATGGCGTACGGACACCGAGGTGAGTGACCATAACAAAACGGATAGAAGCGAGAAGCCGATACCCCACACAGCTCCGACTCCGTGAGCTCCTCCCAGTATCACATAGGCTCCTGCCAGTGTAGCGAGTGTCCCGATAACTTTACCAGCCGTAAGCTTTTCCTTCAGGATAAGCACGGCAAACAGCGTGATAAACACCGGATTCATGGCATTGATCAGCGAAGCTACCGAAGCACCGGCATATTTAGTACCGATTACTTGTGCACCTACCGAGACGAAATAACCCACAACCCCGATAAAGAGAAAGTATTTCCGGTCTTCACGCTTAATATGCATGTTATGCCCGCCATGCCGGATCAGGGCAAAGAGTGCTGCAGAAGTTATTATATAACGGGCGAGGAGCAAGGTAATGGGTGGAACGGTCTCCAGGGCAATGCGGGTAACAACATACAGGCTACCCCAAATAGCCGTGGTAAGAGTCAGAAAGAGATAGGCCTTTCGCCTGTCTCCGGGAGCAGTAGAATTCATGTCTGGTAAAAATAGAAACTAACTAAACAACAGTAGGCATAATCCTCTTCAACAGGACTGTCCTGTACTTCAGTATATGCCCTTAAATACCGGACAAAGTTACGAAACCTTGTCGGGGTATGCAATTTAATTTATAGCGTTTTGTTGGGAGTGCGACGACAATCCGCTTTCTGTTTTATTGAGGGCGCGACAAGACCTATTCTCGTACTGTAGTCGCGCTCTCAATCGCACTCTCAATCGCACTCTCAATCGCACTCTCAATCGCACTCTCAATTCGCACTCACAATGTAGCACAATAGGTTTCATTCTGATTACAATGGCGTTAAATTATCTGTTGATTCAACCGATTGTGTCAGGAATATCAGAAAATATGATATGTTTGCAGAATTATTGGAATGATAATAATATCGACAGTTAAGTAACAGAAAATAAAAGGTGCCTTGTTATTTCAACTATAATTTTATCAACCCCCGGCTCTATCACTCTCTCCTTGGGCGAGGGCAGGGGGAGAGGTCTGATTTCAAGAAGTATAAAACAAAACAGTATATTTTCACAACAACATCATAATCCATTTAATAAAGACTAAAAATATGAAGGTATGTTTCATTATGTATCCGTGGGAGACCATAAAGCCTAAGCAGGATTCCACGATTCGACTGGTGCATGAATGTGCGCTGCGTGGACACGAAGTTTCCATTACAACGCCACAGAATCTTACCATAAGGGATAGTGTAACGTTAAGCAATTGCCAGACGATTATTAAAACTGATGGTGTTTCCAGCAGTATGACTAAGTTTCATCAAACAACCCTGTTTGAGAAGAGTATGCGGGTATTGAAGGACTTTGATGCTATCTTTATGCGCGATAATCCTCCGTTGGATCCCTTTGTCCTGAACTTCCTGGATTCGGTAAAAGACGAAACATTTATTCTGAATTCGGTGAATGGATTGCGGGAAGCCAACAATAAGATTTACACGGCAGCTTATTATGATCCGACGAAAGAGATTATTCCCACTACCTTTGTTTCCAAAAACATTGATTATCTGCTGAGTGTCATACAGCAATCTGAAAAGGATAAAATGATTATGAAGCCTCTCGATGGTTATGGTGGTCGTGGGGTAATCGTGGTGGAGAAATCGGCGAAGGATAATATCAAATCGCTTCTTGAATTCTATATCAATAAGTCGAAGGGAGAATCGAACTACGTCATTCTGCAGGAATATGTAGAAGGAGCGGAGAATGGTGATGTCAGGGTCCTTATGCTCAATGGTAAGCCGATTGGTGCGCTCAGGCGAATTCCAGCAAAAGGGGATATGCGGTCGAACATTTCAGCCGGTGGTAGCGTTGAAAGCTATAAGCTGACGAAGAAGGACAAAGCTATGTGTGCCATTATCGGTAAGAAACTGGTGGAAGATGGAATCTATTTTGCCGGTCTGGATATTATCAGTGGAAAGCTGATTGAAATAAATGTCCTGAGTCCGGGCACCATTGTGGATATCAATAAGCTGAATAATGTGAAACTTCAGGAGAATATTATTGATTTTTTGGAACAGGTGGTAGCCGAAAGACAGTTGAAGAAGTAAAATATCAGATCGGATTAACTATATGAAGATAAGCAAAGTTGATGTTAGTGAAATTATTAAGAGTATTGAAGAGGAGAAGCTTTTTGAGTTGGAGACTATTGATGGCGGTATTAAAATAAAAATAACGAAATATGTTCCTTTCTGTTGTACGGCTATTCACAATGGAAGTCTGTTAAGGCATGATTTACAGTCCAAGATGGCATTGAACGAGTATCAGCGGTGGTATGAGGAAGATCCCTTTACCGAAGATTTTATAAAATCGATGCCCATCACTATCATTGCTAACGATTCACGCTTTGAGTACGATTTAAACCGGAAACCGGAAGAGTGTGTCTATGATGAGGCATGGGGTAAGAAAGTATGGAAGAAGAAACTTACTGCTCAGGAAATCAGGCTCAGCAAACATAAACATGCCGTTTATTACAAGATCCTTCAGGCTCTTATTTCAAAACTGGAAGCGCTCTTCGGGGGATGTTGCGTGTATGATATCCACTCGTATAATCATAAGAGGTGGGATAGGGAAGTGCCACTGTTCAATGTAGGTACGGCACAAATTGATTTAACACGTTATCAGGATACGGTTCAGAACTGGTTCGGGGTCTTAAAGAAAATCGCACTGCCTGATATTCAAAATGTCACGGCCGAAAATGATGTCTTTCAGGGTAACGGATATAATGCGGAATATATCAACGCCCATTTTTCCCATACGCTGGTTCTTCCTACCGAAATAAAAAAAGTCTATTGCGACGAACTTACCGGTGATTCGTATCCCAAGATTATACGGCTGCTGCAGGTGAATCTGAAGAAAGCAATTCTTGATAATGCCAACTTCTTCTGCCAGAAGCTGGAGAAATGGCATCACCTCTCTACCATCAGCCTGTTGGATAAAAGCAATAACAAGAACTTGTTGAAAATAGATAAAGACATTTATTCGTTGCTTAAAAACATTGAATTATTGGCAGAAGTAAACCCGATCAATACGGCGAACGAAAAAAACCGTTTTTTCAAAAATAAGTTTACTGAACTCCCGAATTTCAAGTACAATCCCATCAAGATCAACTCGTTTAGCCTGAAGCAAAAGCTAATGAGCATTCCTATTCTGGATATTCAGGATGTGTCAATCCGCGAATTGTATCGTTCGGTTATCAATAGCTATTTTGATAAAATAGACATGATCAATACGCTTAACAGCAATAAATTCCTGTATAATTCATTACGCTATTTCGGACGTCCGTCCAAAAAAGATCTGCAGAACGCCAGCTATGTCTTGTCCCTGCCTGATATCCCCAATGAAGCAAAAAAGGAGCCCATCTATGATGCTCAGGCTGCTATGGCAGTTTTTAAAGATGCCCTGAATGAATATAATATTAAGGCTAAGATCGAATTGAGTAATCGGGTTATTTCCCAGGTGATGGTGTTGAATTCCAAAAAGAGCATTCTCATTCAACCGCAGGCTCAGTTTAAGCGAAAAGAATTACAGGCTTTGATTGAACATGAAATCGGTGTTCACATGGTAACGACTATGAATTCAAGCAAACAACAGCTTAAAATATTCAATGTAGGCTTGCCGGTTAATACCATGACTCAGGAAGGATTAGCCATCCTGGCCGAATATCTGAGCGGAAATATTACGTTGCAGCGATTAAAGAAATTCGCGTTACGTGCTATTATTGTTGATCAGATGTGTAGTGGAGCCAGTTTTATCGAATGCTTCAACCTGCTCCGTAACGATTATAATGTAGATCCCAATCTGTCATTTAGTATTGTTACCCGGATTTTTCGGGGCGGTGGCTTCACGAAAGATCACCTTTATTTAAGCGGATTTATCACTATCTTGCGTTTCTGGGAAGAAAACAATGATCTTTCACCCTTGCTGGTAGGCAAAACATCGTTGCCATTTTACCATACGATTGAAGAAATGATCGGACGTGAAATGATTTCACCCCCGGGATTACTGACCAAAAGCTTCCTGAAGCCCCAACCGGAACTCAATAATGCCGTTTATAGCTATATCTTTAGCGGATTAAAATAAGGCTTCTAAGTATTTCAACCTTCCGAATGTTGGAAAGGTTTGTTATGAAGAGATTCCTTTGTCAGTACTTAAATAAAAAGAATCCCGCTCAGGATATTTGGAAATAACGAAAAACATCACGACCTTTGCACCGGAATAACAATAAAACAATTATAAATACATAAGAATGAAAACGGCAAAAATCATTACCGAAAAAGGAGATATGCAGGTTGAGTTTTACGAGCAGGATGCTCCTAAAACAGTTGCAAACTTTATTAAGCTGGCTACCAGCGGATTTTACGATGGATTAACTTTCCACCGTGTTATCCCTGATTTCGTTATCCAGGGCGGTTGTCCTGACGGTACGGGTGCTGGTGGCCCGGGTTATACGATTCCCTGCGAATTGACCGGCGGCAATCAGTTTCACGACAGAGGAGTGTTGTCGATGGCTCATGCCGGACGCAATACCGGCGGATCTCAATTCTTTATCTGCCATTCAAGAAAAAATACTTCTCATCTGGATCGTCAGCATACCTGTTTTGGCAAGGTAGTCGAAGGTCTGGAAGTCATTGACCTGATCCGTCAGGGTGATAAAATTCTGAAAATAGAAGTAACCGAACAAGCGTAAGCGTTGGTTTTAACCACAAAGGCCGGAAAGAATTGCTCTTTCCGGCCTTTGTGGTTGTATGCTTTTAGTAACCCAACTTTTCCAACGTTCCAAACGTAGGAAAAGTTGGGTTACTCAAAAGAAATAAAATTTTAGCTGTTTTCTATTGTGTTCTTCTTTGTTTTTGTGTTCTGTTGTGGTTAGTTCTTGGTTTTAATAATTCGTAACGGACAGATTTTATATTGTCAGGTCTGCTATTAATAGAACTGATAGAATTAACCGGTATAGGGCATCTCAACCCTTACGCATGTTCCTTTTCCAGGTTTGCCGGTAATAATCAATTCACCCTCCAACAAAATAACCCTTTCTTTCATCCCAATCATCCCGTACGAATCTTGTCTGATTTTATGATTTTCATCAAATCCTATTCCGTTATCTTGAATCTCGAGAATTAATTTATTTTCGTAGATATTCACATGAATCTTTACGGCTGTTGCTTCGGCATGTTTTACCACATTGTTCAGGGCTTCCTGTAAGATGCGAAATAATGCTACCGATTGCTGAAGAGTTGTATTTAGTTCCGAAATTATACAATTAAACTGACAGGCTAGGTGATACCTTTCTTCGAATTCAAGTACATAGGACTTTGCAGCTTCAATAAATCCAAGTGAGTCAATTATCTCGGGTCGCAGACCGGTCATAATCCTTCGGGTTGTTTTAATGGTTTTATCAACCAAATTCAAAAGGTTATTAAATTTGGATAACATATCTTCTAAACCGATAGATTCTCTTCTTTTTGATACCTTTTGCTTAAACAGACCTAAATCAATCTTTAAAGCGACAAGCATCTGCCCCAGATCATCATGTATTTCGCGGGCCAACGCTATTTTTTCTTCTTCGCGGACATTTTGCAAATGCATGGCAAATTTTCTCAATTCTTGCTGTGATTCTTTTAATGCTTCTTCCGCCTGCTTTTGCTCCGTAATATCCAGACTGATGACCTGATAATGTTTGATGTCATTCCACAGAATCTCTTTCATCCAGGCTTTTATATACCGGGTTTCTCCATTTTTGCGTATAATACTCAGCTCATAATCAGAAGCTTGTTTACCGGCGTCAAATCTTGCTTCCCTTTCCAGATATTGAACATAACATTCTGGATTATACCGGTTTATGACCGGGATGCTTCTGAATTCTTCCAGACTTTTGTATTCATAAATATCAAGCAGGGCTTTATTGACATACATAGTACAACCATCAACGGAAATTATACATATTCCCAACGGTGATTCTGAAATGGAACGGCGGAAGTTTTCTTCTGATTGTTGAAATTCGTTGTTGGCTTTGATTAATTCTGCAGCTCGCTTTTCCTTCTCTTCATTTTGAAAAGCAAGCTCTTTATTGGCTATGATTAATTCTGCAGCCCGTTTTTCCTTTTCCTCATTTTGAAAGGCAAGCTCTTTATTGGCTATAATGAGTTCGGCAGCACGTTTTTCTTTTTCTTTATTTTGAAAGACAAGTTCTTTATTGGCTGTAATTAATTCATCTGCCCGTTTTTCTTTCTCTTCATTTTGAAAGGCAAGCTCTTCATTGGCTATGATGAGTTCAGCTGCCCGTTTTTCTTTCTCTTCGTCCTGAAAGACAAGCTCTTTATTGGCTGTAATTAATTCAGCTGCCCGTTTTTCTTTTTCTTCATTTTGAAAGGCAAGCTCTTCATTGGCTATGATGAGTTCAGCTGCCCGTTTTTCTTTCTCTTCGTCCTGAAAGACAAGCTCTTTATTGGCTATAATTAATTCAGCTGCCCGTTTTTCTTTTTCTTTTTTTTGATGCGCAAGTTTTCTATCTGTATTTTTAAGTTCTTTGTAAGCATTGACTAACTCGATGGCTCTTTTTTCACTCTCATTACTTTGAACATCAAGCTCTTTATTTACTATGATTAAAGCTAAGGCATTTTCCTCGTTAGCAACTATTAATTCCGCTACCTGTTTTTCCGTATCTTCATTCTTAGAGACAACTCTTTTATTCGCAGCATATAACTCTTTTGCATTTTCGTTATTATCAAGGATTAACCTTGATGTCAGTTCTTCTATATTTTTATTTTGTTTACTCATAAGTATGGGCTAACCAATGCAATTAATTTGTTAGATGAATCACTGAACGGTATCTTGTCTTTTAAGCATTGGTTGACATAACTGGTAGATCAAATTTAGGTAAAACTCTCGGAGGTTTTCCTAAATTCAAGACTGAGAAAACTATAAAATACAGAGGTCATAACAAATCTTGCAGAGGAAGTAAGATCAAATAATATCCACGATCTTAATTATCAGAGCCCATGAAACCCGTATGTATATAATCATTCTTGTAAAACGTAATAAAACCGGGCATTGTCCTTTTTATCTGTGACAAGCAAATTGTTGTTTTAAAAATCAATAATTTATACGGAATTATTCACTATTTAAATAAAACAATCCTGTAAACGAATTGTTCCGGTATCACTTGAAAATTATTGATTTCTTTATTGTTACTGAATATATTTCCTCAGCGATTAATTTAAATATATTGATTTTATAAGGCTTTTTTGCCATATAAAATAACCTTTTTATTCATGAAAAAAACGTCGGTATAGCTAAATGATATGATGAATTAATCAAAAAAATAAATCATCTGTTTTTTCGAAATTTCCATAAACCCTCTGAATTGACTGTATACTCACCAAACCTATCCCATCGTTATTTAAGACAAGGTCGGTAAAATAACAGATTCAGTTTTCTGATACCTGCTGCTGGAGTTCAATCGTTTAGTTCCTCGTGAATTTAACCGCTGTTCTGAAAGGAAGGTGCACTCTGTTTTGCAAAACTATTGAATGTCTGATGTTATATGCTTCCCGGTGAATACTTCCTTTTTGTAAGGAATCACTAAAAAACAAAAGTCATGCTTTCGCAGAGCTTTATAATCATTTTTCTCATTTAAATCATCCGAATTACCTTTCGGACACAATCCCGACGGATCTCAGTTTTTTATCTGTCATTCAAGAAAAAGTACTTCTTACCTGGATCGTCAGCATACCTGCTTTGGCAAGGTGGTCGAAGGTATGGAGGTCATTGACTTGATCCGTCAGGATGATAAAATCCTGAAAATAAAAGTAACCGAACAAGCGTAAGCGTTGTATGCTTTTCGTAATTCAACTTTTCCAAAGTTCCAAACTTTGGAAAAGTTATTAACTATATCCTTCTTCCAGTTTATCCCGTTTTTTATGTTTCCGGGGTTACTGTAATTCTTATCCTTGAATTGGTCAAGTGTAATAACATTACTATTTTTCGCTTTCATATTCCTGTTTTATCTTTAGTGCTTTTTCTATTTCTCTTGTACTGGCCGGTTATCACAGGTGGTAATGAGT
>Ga0302207_1000411_pt1 | contig 17442 bp, 10 predicted proteins | sample II_Fen_E2_2_FD_198792 | JGI IMG/M metagenome (GOLD analysis project Ga0302207, IMG submission 198792) | Peat permafrost microbial communities from Stordalen Mire near Abisko, Sweden - II_Fen_E2_2 | ecosystem: Environmental > Terrestrial > Soil > Wetlands > Permafrost | place: Sweden: Abisko...
GTTCGATTACCGTACGTATGAATAGTTTTTTAATTTCCTGTTGACCAATTATTTCGGAAAATAACATGAGAGTGTATTACAGTTCTATTCCAATGTCGGATAAAATGCAAATATACAAAAAAGAATGTAAAATGAGAAATGAGTTTATTTTGTTTACGGTGTGCGGATTAGTGTCCTTTTGTTCAAAACACAAGGGATCGCTCTACTTTTTTCGACTTAAATTTTCAATAGTCATGCATTTTTACAGGAAATCGACTTTCAGTTTTCCAACATTATCCTTATTTAGCAGGAATTGTATCTAATTCAACTGTTGTTGAATCCGATTCCGAACCATCGCCATAATTAAGATCCACCATTTGTAGATTTTCGGGAGTTAAAGGATAGATGGCAATAATGATCATGCCTTTTTGCATCAGCCCGACAAGAATCTGATACTTGCTTTTTAGAATTAACACATTTTGATTGGAATGTTTTTCGTCCTTTACATAACCCTTAAGGGCTGTCTCAAAGGATTTAATGACCAACAGTTCTTTTCCGACCCCTTTTGTTGTCAAATTAATCCGGTAGGTGAATCCTGTATGTTTGTAATTTGGTTTTAAGGAGTAACTAAATCCTAATTTTCCATTGTATGATTCCGTCCAGGGCGTTCCTAATATAAAAAAATCAAGTGTCGCATCATTCGAAATTCTTTCTGCTGAAATGATTTTGTGTTCTGTGCCATTCCTGGTAAAATCAACATCTGTCTTCTTAAATTTTTTAAAGATCAGCGACATCGGAGTATTGAAATTCAAACCGGCCACCGTATTTTCGGTAATATCCGTTTTTAATCTGTCGGTAATGACTTCCAGATTGAAATAATCGGTATTCACACTTTCGTAAGTCGACGACCCGTTAAGAAGATATGCTTTTACATCTTCTGAAATAGCTCCATATTGAGGTTGAACAATGTATTTCGCATTTTCATCGATAAAACCGCCTTTCCCTTTAGTCATTACCCAGGCAATCTTTCCGTTAAAGGGAAGAGCTGAATCAAATTGGGCATCGATTTTCAGTTTTCCTTTTCGGTTAATAAAACCAAACTTGTTACCAATTTTCACAGGCGCTAGTTCATTTCCATCAAATGGACAGGCATCATCATAAGCAGGTGGAATACTTATTTTGCCGCTTCGGTTGCACCACCCCCATTTGTTATTTTGTTTAATCAGGTACTCATCATTATCGGACTTCATTTCTGAAAACAAAGGATTGATAATAAATTTACCCTTTTCATCAACAACTCCCCATTCCTTGCCGGATTGCACAATAGCTTTTCCTGAAATAAATTCTTTCGCGTTCGTAAATTGGTAATTAATAGTCAATTTACCTTCCAGGTCGATATACCCCCATTCACCGGCACTATTCATTACTGCACATTTTCCATCACTAAAATTACCGGCTGATGGGAATTGTGGTTGTATTTTAATAATTCCTTTTTTATCCACAAATCCCCATTTCACATTTACGGTATCAACCATGACACTAAATGCTGCAAGACCATTCTTAAAGTTCCTGACTGTTTTTGCTGTTTTCATGGAGAATAATGAATCCCCTTTTTCATTGATTGCTTCAGGGGCACCGTTTTCTTTGACTACCCAGGCAACCTCTTCATTAAATACAGTCGCTTCTTTATAAATGGTTTTTATTGAAAAATTCCCATCTTCTTTAATAAACCCCCACATTGGTTTGTTTCCAAGGACCTGAATTAAAGCCAGCCCGTTTCTGAAAATAGTGGCATCTTTAAACTGAGGATTTATAATTGATTTCCCCTGTGGATTTATATATCCGTAAACTGCACCGGTCCTTACCGGTAACAAATTGATAATAACAGATTCTTTTTTTGAAGAAGTACAAGAGAAAAACAGAACTGCAAACAAGACAGTACTTACCAGTTTCAAATGTTTTTTCATTTTACAATATTTAATTCTTACTTTAGTTTTTTCATCTCTCACCTGAGCTTTCAATATGTACGCTCTGATATGGATACAAAAACACAAAGGTACACAAAGCAACTAAATTGAACACAATTTACGTGGCAAACTTACTGATTTCTTGACTTCGGGATAGTTTTTTTCTACTTAGAGAACGGTTAAATCATTTTATTTTCAGACCGGGTTCATTTGAAAGAATATAGTTTACAGGACATATTCTCAGTGAAAAACTAAAATTTATAATTTCTACTTCAAACCGATATTCTTTTTTTCAAGATCGAGCAACCATTTTTTTCGCCAAAGACCACCCCCATATCCTGTAAGATTACCATTTTCACCAATCACCCGGTGACAGGGTATCAGTATTGATATTTTGTTCATTCCGTTGGCATTGGCAACAGCCCTTATTGCTGTCGGGTTGTTCATCAAATCTGCCTGTTGTTTGTACGAACAGGTGGTACCATAGGGAATCGTTTGTAATGACGACCAGACCGACTGTTGGAAATCAGTTCCTACAGGGCACAAAGGCACAGTAAATTCTTTACGTCGCCCATCAAAATACTCTTCAAGCTGATGTGTCAACAGATCGAAATGTTTATTTGCCCCCTGGATAATGGTTGCATTTAATCTTTTTGTTAAAGACTTTAATTCCGTTTCAAGCATTTTACGATCTGTAAATTCAAGCAGACAAATTCCCTGTTCTACTGCACAGGCATACATCGTTCCTAGTGGAGTTTCAATGCGACGTATGTTTATCAGGTTATTTTCTTTACTTCTGGATGGGGATACTCCAAATATGGATTTAAAAGAGTCGGTGAAGCCACTGAGGGATTCATATCCTGTATCAAAGGCAGCAGTGGTAACAGATTCTCCGTTTTGAATCTTTTTAAACGCCGAATTAATACGAAACATCCGTTGGTATGCGTGAAAAGTAATGCCGTGATTTTTCATAAACCATCTCCTGAGTGTACTCGGATCAATGCCTCTTTGTCGGAGGTTCCAGTCTTTAAATTTCACAGAAGGGTCAGCATTTAATTCATTTAGCAGATCCTTTATATACCCCGGAGTTTCTCCAATCTTCTCCAGAGGATTACAAACTTTACAAGGCCGGTACCCTTTTAATATTGCTTCTTTTGTCGTATTGAAGAACTCTACATTTTCAGCTTTTGGTTTTCTGGCTGTACAGGTAGGACGACAAAATATACCGGTAGTTTTTACGGCTGCAATAAATGTTCCTTCAAAAGTAACATCTTTTTCAACAAGGGCTTTATACATGATTTCATTTGTCAACATACTTTTTTATTGCAAAATTACATCCATATGATTGAACATGCAACCGAAAAATGAGCAAGTATATTTTTTATTTTCAAGCATATTGAATTAACACCTAAGACATTTAAATTCACAGGATATTTATCTATCGAAAAGGAATAATTGTATTAAATAGATTCTCTGATGAATCAAAGAATACAGGTTTAGTACTCATTGTTTTTAACTATTCTTTTCCGTGCGCTAAAGAGATAAACAAACCCTGTTATTGATGAAATAAAGATAAGACCGACTGTCCACATTAGCTTTTCATTTCTGTCTATTTGCTTTGAAATATTGACTTCGTATACTGAGAATAGAATAAAAACCATTGAAATGGCTATTCCAATTGTAATTACAGCTTCTGCACCATCTATATGGGAAATTTTCAAAACAGCTCCAATTATTGTGATAAAAAGAGATACTAAATAAATTGATCTGATAAATAATTCTTTGCTTTTCATGGCGTGATTTTATAAGGTTTAAATAATATATTTAAAATTAAGTTTGAATTGTGTACAGGTCATCAGATTAATAATTATTTCAAAAAAAAAAAGGAATGCTACTTACAGCAGCACTCCAATTCGTAAATCTTAATAAAAAAAAATAAAACAGCTTTTATTATTTGCATTATTTTGGCAATAAACACGAATTAATCGACTCAAATCAATCTTTAATACACCTGACATACAATCCGTTATCTTTACCGCTTCCGCTTTTTCCGACTCCACTGTTATTATATCCTACACTTCTGAACCTGGAATAAGTTTCATCCAGTACGGTTGATGTCCACCAGAAACTTACAATTCCCAATCCTTCAAAAGTTCCAGTGTCATTTCCACGACCACCACCCGGTAAGGCAGTAAAATCAGTCATGTTGGTTGCACCCGTATTGGGAGCCGTCCAGTTTAATGTCCCTGTTTCTTTTAGTTTTCCTCCGGCTTCATCTATGCCAAGAAAATTTGTAAGAGTTTCCCACTCTTCATCAGAAGCAACATGCCATCCTGCAGGAGCCAGCTTTCCTGTATTTACTGCATACCAGTTATATAAAGTTCCAACAGTATTTTTAAAAGTAATTGAGTCATTGTTATACCAACAATATCCCGGAGTGGTCAATCTAGCCCATGATGATGGATCAGTCACCAACGGAATAGATATACTGTCATTGAACCTTGTAGTTTTAAGATTTTCTGACATCCATGTCTGAGTTCCTATTGTAATGACATGATATACATTGCCATCAATATCGGTAACAGTCAGTGAATCTGCTTTCAATGTTTTAAAACTTATCTGCTCGCCGTAAGCTGTACCTTTATTATTGGTAGCATAAGCCCGGACATAATAAGTGGAATCGGCATCCAAGTCTGTTAATGTAGATGTAAAAGAAGTCGAATCACCTTTTTCTATCGTTTTATAGTTCAAGAGTGTCGGTTGGGTTGTTTTACTCCAGCAAATTCCGCTTGCAGTCACTGGTGTACCACCATTCGAAATAATTTTTCCGCCACTGACTGCCGAAGTAAATGTAATTCCGGTTACCGGTACAGTAACAATAACCGGTACGGTTGCTATATCTTTAATACACCGTACACTAAACCCGCAATTTTTACGATCGGAGCTATAATCAAATACAGGACTGTCATTGGTCATCATAAATCTTCCGGCATTAACAAGATTATCATTGGACGACCAGAATACTCCCCAAGTGCCTGCATTATGGTAATCGCCGGTTTCACAAGATCTGTATCCTCCGGGTAGAGCCGTAAAACCACTTTCGTTAGTTGCTTCACTGTTTCCGGCAAGCCAGTGATCACTACCTGATTCTTTCAATTTAGATCCGGCTATTGAATTTCCACCCAGAAAAGTTGTTAGAGTATTTATTTCAGCAGGAGTCGGCACATGCCAGCCAAGTGGGGCTAACTTACCGGTATTGACTGCAAACCAATTATATAATGCTCCATAGTTGTTCTTATTTGTCTGATCATTGTTATACCAGCTATAGCCTCCTACAGATGAAGTGATCCATTGATAACTTTCAGGAATAAATGAAATGGACGATCCATCATTGTATTTCGTGGTTTTTAGATTCTCCATCATCCATGTTTGATTTCCTATTTTAATTGAATGATAAATATTTCCATTCCTGTCGATAATAGTCAGTGAATCCGGCTTGAGAGTTTTAAAACTTACCTGTTCCCCATACGCTGTTCCTTTAACATTTGTGGCATATGCACGGACATAATAGGTTGAATCTACACCCAAATCGTTTAATACAGAGTTAAAAAGAGTCGAATCACCATTTTCAATAGTTTTATAGTTCAAGAGTGTCGGTTGGGTTGTTTTACTCCAGCAAATTCCGCGTGTAGTCACTGCAGCACCACCATTCGAAGTAATTTTTCCGCCACAGACTGCCGAAGTATATGTAATTCCTGTTACCGGCAAAGTAACAATAACCGGTACGGTTGATGTATCCTTAATACAACGGACACTAAACCCGCAGTTTTTACGATCGGAGTTATAATCAAATACCGGACTGTCATTGGTCATCATAAATCTTCCGGCTCTGGTAAGTGTATCATTAGAAGACCAGAATACTCCCCACATGCCTGAATTGTGGTAATCACCTGTTTCACAGGATCTGTATCCTCCGGGAAGCGCTGTGAAGCCACTTGTGTTGGTTGCATCACCGTTTTCTGTAACCCAGTGTTCATTTCCCGATTGTTTAAGTTTAGATCCTGCCACTGAATTTCCACCCAGATAAGTTGTCAATGTATTAATTTCAGCAGGAGAAGGTACGTGCCATCCAAGTGGAGCCAACTTACCTGTATTCACGGTAAACCAGTTATATAAAGCCCCGTAGATGTTTTTATTTAACTGATCATTGTTATACCAACTAAATCCTGCACCGGTTAAAGTTATCCATTGATATCCATCAATGATGTATGGAATCGGAGTGCCATCATTGTATTTTGTAGTTTTTAAATTTTCCAGCATCCATGTCTGATTTCCGATTTTCAGAGTGTGATAGGTGTTTCCATCAATATCTGATATCGCCACCGTGTCGAGGGATGAAGTTTTAAAACTGACCTGATTACCATAGGCCGTCCCGATATTATTTGATGCATAAGCCCGCACATAGTAAGTCGAATCGGTTTTTAGTTCTGTTAATCTACATTCAAAAGAAGTAGAATCACCAACAAAAGAAGTTTTACTATTCGCTACGGTCGGCATGGGTCTTGTACTCCAGCAGATACCACGTGTCGTTACAGGTGTACCACCATTAAAATTAATTCTTCCGGAACAGACAGCTGAGGTTGTTGTAACATTCATAACAGGCAATGTAACAACAACAGGAACTGATAGTGTATCCTTAATACACCGGACACTAAATCCGCAATTCTTTCGATCAGAGTTATATTCAAATGAAGGACTGTCATATGACATTATAAATCGACCGCCATTAGTAAGGATTTCATCAGAAGACCAAAAAACGCCCCACATTCCTGCATTATGATAATCACCTGTTTCACAGGATCTGTAACCACCCGGAAGGGAAGTAAACCCGCTAATGTTGGTTGCATCACTATTTGCAGCATACCAGTGACTGTTACCTGACTCTTTCAACCTGGAACCGGCAACTGAATAACCGCCTAAATATGTTGCTAATGTATTTATTTCAGATTTAGAAGGAACATGCCAGCCCTTTGGAGCCAGCTTTCCGGTAGCTACAGCCAACCAGTTATAGATTGCCCCATAGACATTCTTGTTTGACGGGTCATTATTATACCAGCTATACCCCCCTGTAAAAGAGCTCATCCATTGGTAACTGTCAGTAATAAAGGGAATGGACGATCCATCATTGTATTTTGTTGTTTTAAGATTTTCTGTCATCCATATCTGATTTCCTATTTTAACAGTATGATAAACAGATCCGTCAATATCCGATACAGATTCCGGAACCGTAGTGCTTTGATTTTTGTAGAAAGAAATGCTGTCTATTTCGCTGACAGCCCGTTTAATGACTACAATTCCTGCCCTGTATATATACAAAGTATCCTGTGCCGAAGCCAGATTACAACTAAAAAAAAGAATCAAAACCACCAATTTAATAATTTTCATATTCTCTGTACTTTGAAATTAGTTTTTGATAAATTTAGCCATTTCAATTATGTTTCCTTTCTGAAGTCTGCACAGGTACATACCTTTTTGTAAAGTAAGTATCGGTATATCAATATTATTTGTACCGGTCCGACTTATTTTTTTTTGCTGGAAAACAACAGCTCCCTGAATGTTGATAATAGTTACTGAAACATTTTCGTCGGTTGGACTTTCATAACGGATTTGCAAATGGTCGCTGACTGGATTTGGATAAAGCAACATAGTTCCATCCTCAGCAGAAGGAACATCCAACAAAGTAATATTTGCAAAATTCAAATTTCGGACATCTGTCATTGCAAAATCTAGGATACTTCCATCTGTTTTATTGACTAGCATTGTGCCTGAAGTAAAAATCAACGAATTAATGCTTTTCAGTTCAAATGAAGTCAACTTTCCCGATTTTGCCAGCACATTCAGTGATGATTGTGCCTGTACCCCTAATATGCCAATAGCAATCAGCAAGAACAACATCCATGATCCATTTTTTCGTTTCATAATCATATTTTTAAGCATACTCATTGATTACAAATGCATTTGACAACTACTTTATTGCAGAATAATCTTTTTCGCTTCGATTAATTTATTGGTCGAGTCATAAATTTGTACTAAATAAGTTCCGGATACCGACCATGATTTTAAATCAATGGTCGCTAACGGCTGATTCAAAGTGGTCTGATAGACAATCTGACTCAATGAATTTATAATTTTTAATGTGTATAATGATTTGACATCATCTGTTTGAACGGTGAGATAATCTGTCCCGGGATTTGGATAAATTTTAATATTACTTTTAAAACTTACCGGATTAAAGCCGGTAATATTGACTTTTATAAATAAAGTATCTGTACCGGGGATACTTTGGTAGCATAATTCTTCCCTGTAAAGCCGGCTTATTTCAGTCGCTTGCAATGCCCGGTTATAAATTCGGACTTCATCAATTTTACCCTTAAAAAAGGTTTCATCTGAACGGTAAGTAGTTGGATCAGTTCCTCCAATATAGAGATCTGAATTTGAAGAATTTGAAATTATTTTTCCAAAATGGACACTATCACTTAATATCCCGTTAAAATAGATTTTCGAATCGCCTGAAATAGTATCATAAGTGCCGGCTACATGAATCCACTGATCTTTAAAATCGGTGTAGAGTTCCTGAGTATGGGTCTGGTAATTCACATTGCCTGAGGAATAAAAGAAATCTAATTTATGTTGATCGGAATTGTAACCGAAATAATCGGTCAGTTGAAGAGAATAGCTGTTACTTTTTATTGGTTCAGCTTTGAAGATGATGGTAGGATACCACAATTGGGTTTCTGTTGATGGGATATAGATCCAACAGGATAAAGTTTTATTATTCGTCAAATCCAACTCTTTGGTCCCGGGAATTACAATGGTACTATTCCCATCAAATTGCATAGCCCTGCCCGGTCTTCCAAATCTGTCAACCGTTGCTGTTGCACCATGAATTACCCCATTATTTTCATAAGGGCTATAATCGGTTGCATTCCCATCAAGTGGCAAATATAACACAAGTCCTTTTGTTGAATTTTGGGCATGGAGACTGACGAATAAAATCAAAATGAAAATCAGGGAACTGAGTCGGTTTCCTTTCATATGTAATTAGATTTGTGATGGATATGGAAAATACGGTCAATTTTTATATTCCTGATAAATTAGATTTTGGAGCTGATTGTATTTAACCGTGCAAATATACAAAAGGGATTTAAAATAATCAAGATTTTATTAAATTATTTGCAAACTAACTAAAAGAATGTGGGATTAAATAAAATAAACGCTGTTAATAGCTTTTAAAACCATATAGATATTAATTGGAAGGATATTAAAACTTAAATTATATATTTTATTGTAAAACGAATCACTCCATCTCCCTACCGATAAATGACAAGGATTTAAAGTACTTCCAGGTCCGTAAAAACGCTCAACCAACTTATAAAATTCAAATAATGATTATCCGCATAAAGTCTTATTCTTTAAAAAAAAAGTGTTGGTACTTCAGTTAAATCTAAATGTTCAAATACACCCTTTCTACCAAAAAGTCGGAGCATTTCCGACAGGAGGGATTGTACCAGAAATTCCTTGTCTCGCTTTACAATTTAAAATCTGGTTTATTCATGGACATTGAAGACAACTAATCTAAATTATCCGTGTAAATCTGTGTTATCTGTGGACCATCTCTTTCTTAATTTCCTTCAATAAAAAATAAATCTGTGGAAATCAACCTCAACAGGAAAGCATGTGGATAATCATATTAATTAAAATTATGCTGCCACAACTATCTTATCAAAATTGCGGGTTTCGCTTATTTTATAAATTGATCAATTGACACGGCCCTTTTATATAATTACAAAACAGCACAAATTACTTTTCTTCGTTTACCTTTACAAAAGCCGCATGAACCGGAGCAGGGCATGACACCCGTGTTCCCCGGCATGCTAACCAAAGTACCTCATTGAACTCTTGTTCCTGAACAAGGTCTTCTCTGCTGAAATTGAAATTTTCACTTTTCTTTTGCCATGGGTTATAGGCTGTATTCTTTTCAAAAAGATCGGTTGTTGCCTGTATCGCAGTAAAGGGTGGATGGTTGGCTGATGAATTAAAGCAACGCCATAGTGGTTCTGCCGAAGCATCATATTGACTCATTGGAGGCAACCCTAATATTAATTCGATGGTTCGCAATACAGATGTTGTTGAATACGAGGTATGGTCTACAAACGACTTTTTGACGAATCCACCGGCAACATATGAAGTACTCCTGTGTGCATCCACATGATCAGGGCCATTTTGTGAATCGTCTTCAACAATAAAAATGGCACATTCATTCCATATTGGACTCTTACTCAGGTATTCTACAAACAGCCCAACTGCCAGATCATTATCTGCAACTGCTGCAAAAGGTGTGGGTCGTCCGATCTTCATCCCTTCGGTATGGTCATTGATAAATCGGAGCGTATTCAATTGAGGCACCTGATGAATCGATACCAGCGAGTCAAAATCCTGCTTCCATTGCCTGAACCGGGTGGTATCCATCACTTTTTGATCCCAACTGGTAAAATACCTGCAAAAGTGGTTTTTCAAAACAGGGATATTGGCTTTGTAATTATCGGCAAACTCGCCATAAGTTCTGTATGTTACACCTTGCCGTTTGCAGTTGTCCCAAAGGAATCCGTTTTTGTTATTAGCAATTTCCCGGTTTCCTTCAGCATCATATGTACCACCACGATCACCGTAATAGGTTGGCCATGTTTTTTCAAGATAATCGGTGGCATAAGCTCCCAGGCTCCAGTTATGTCCATCGGCACTCACTTCGGCATCGTTGTAAAAATTATCCAGCAATACGAATTGAGTAGCCAGAGCATGTTGATTCGGGGTGTATTTTTTACCAAACAATACCAGTGAAGTATCTCCGTTTCCTTGTGGCATATCACCCAGCACCTGGTCATACGTCCTGTTTTCCTTAATGATATAAAACACATAATGAATGGGTGATGCTGCCCCGACCTTCATGGGGACAGGATTGCCTTTTAAACCGTTCGCCTGTGTCTCGAGTTCCTTTTTGAACGGTGTATTTTCATACACCTGTTTTGACCAACCGCCAAGTTTTAATTTATCAGGCATCGGAATCAGACTCAGTGTCCCCTTAAAAAGTCCGGCAATGTATTGAACTTCTTCCGGTTTGTCGGGGTTGCCTTTTTGATATTCAACTTTATCTGCTTCCTTTACAGGATTCGGACCTTTTGGATTAGGCAATGACTTCAGACCTTTCCCGTTTGTAACCAGGATATTCTTTTCAGCAATACGAACACAGGTAGGATACCAGCCTGTGGGGATAAATCCTAAACTAATGCTCTGTCCGGGTTTCGACACATCAAAAACAGCAAGGCAATTGTTGTCGGCATTGGCGATATAAAGGATCAGATTATTTTTACTAAGTGCCACACTGTTTGTTGTCGAACCTTGCAGCATTGTAGGGAATAAAGCTGCATTCAAGGTTTCAATCACTTTATTGCGCAAAAGATCGATCACCGTTACAGAATTGTCATTCGAATTAGCTACATAGAGTATTTTTCCTTTGCTGTCAATGGCCATATCATTCGGATGATCACCCACCTGAACAGCTCCTTCGATTGACAATGTGATGGTATTGACAATTACAATCTTGCGGCATCCCCAACAACTGCAATATAACTTTTTCCTATCTGGTGATAAAATGCACGTATATCCTTCGCCGTCAAGCTGAATTCGTTTTATTGTTTTTTTTGTGCCCAGATCAATAATGTACACCGAATTATTATCCTTTGTTACCGCATAAAGCCGTTGAGCAGATTCATCAAGAGTAATCCCTGCCACTGATATTTTATCCTGCATCGGGACACCCAGTTGAAAGGTATCCCGACAAATCAGTTTATTATTCCTGACATTAAAACGGATGATCGAATTATCATTTCCTCCTGATGCATAGAGTGACTTTCCGTTATCACCGAATACAAGTCCCAACCACAATTTACCTGCTATGTATGTATCGAGCAGCTTCTGATCTTTCAGTTGGATGAGTTGAATGGATTGTGTACTCTGCCCATTATTGGTTACCGCAGCAAACTTTTGGTCAGGTGAGAGAGCGATATTCAACGGCAGATCACCAAGTGGAATTTGATTTCCCACAGGGCTTAACCCCCAACCGTTGGGTAGAATGATTTTTCCTGTAGTAGTTAGATTTGATTGCGACATAACGCAGTTGGTTGGGACAACGATTATAATACAAAATAACAGGAAACAAATCCGGTTAAGCGATCGGAGATTTTTGAGTTTCGATATTAATAATTTCATAGTCAATATTTTAAAATTACATCTCCTATTTTCATCTTTGGAAAACCTTCTATAATAATTATAAAATCACGATTACGGATTATCCGGAATCGAAAACTGGCACTATTCATAAATTAATTTATCATAATTTGTAAAAGGATCTCTATAAATGAAGCAGCAAATATACTAAAGACGTTCAATATACATATGCAATTTTCATGAATTATTTCATATCCGGCAAAATAATCAAGTATACATTACAAAGCCGTTATACCGAATCAACTTAAAGACTTTGAATAAACAAAATATCGGTCATGTAGAATCTAACAAGAAAGTAAAATCACAACTATCAAAGCTGTAATTCAGCATTTTATGAACAAAATAAGTTATAGAATTAATTGTCCCTCTCATACGATCAGTTCAACAAGTTGTCTTATTTTTATTGACAAGTAAGCATCTTGAAAATTCGACTTTATTTTGGTCTACTTATTTAAAGTAGCTAATTTAACCACCAATTCGCTATTTTATCAAATCTAAGAATTAGTAGATACTAAATGACCGGATAAGACTTTTATTCCCCGATAGTAAGATAGTACTCCCATTTAATAATCGTTTTACTCCTGTTTTTAAGCCGATTTTACAAAATAAAGTGTACAAAAAAATGGAAGACAAAGTTTATACGGAGATAAAACAATTCTTTTATTTACTATTCTATTACTATATTATGTCTTTATTAATACTAAAACAAAACTAAATTTTAATCAAAGGGGTATAAATAGCGTATAGAACAGCTATAAAACGGGATTAAAACAATATCGTAAAAAAAAAAGAAGGAATTGAATAGTTATAAATTCGACTATCCATCCGGTTTAGATGATCTTAACTGATTAGAATACAATATCATTGAACAAAAATGAAAGTAAATAAATTCCCGATCCAACGTTCAGACTTGCCATTACATGAAGATATCTTAAAAAATGACGAATGCACATTGCATAAAATCGGTTTACTTAATTTAACGAATGCCAGTACAGTATTGGCAGTAAATACATAGAAGTTGATTCATCTCTTTTGCGATTTCAGTATTTAAATCTAAGATTTCAAAGCCAATGGATTTATTTAAAAATTAATTGACTTAAAACCGACAACAAAAAATAATTTACAATTTATATCATGTTGAGAATTTTGGTTGAAAGAATAACCCGAACAGGACTATACTTATAAATATAGCATTAAAAATGCTCAGATTCCATGGGAAAATACAAATAGAACTATTCAATTTATAGCACACGAACAAAAATCATTTTGATATTGTTGATAATGTCAACTATTAATATTACCTTTGCGGCGAATTAACTCAGGAAATATGGAAAATCAAAAACATCCTTTTGGAATGGCATTGGGCAGCATGATGCGCGAGGTCATCCGTTTATTAAAAAAACGGTTTATAGAACAGGCTGACATCAAACTTACGACAGAACAGATCGGATTATTACTTGTTATTTCAATGAACAAAGAGGAAGTCATTCAACAAGAGCTGGCTTGCTCCATGGGAAAAGACAAATCGGCGATATTGAGAACCATTGATATGATTGAGGCAAAAGACCTTGTCAAAAGAGTATCTGATACTGCTGACAGACGGAAGAAATACCTAATGATCACAAAAAAAGGAGAAAGAGTCATCGAACAATACCTGGCCATTGAAAATGAATTGACAATTCTGCTTCAAAAAGGACTAACCGAAGAGGAGATAAAAACTTTTTATAAAGTGGTTGATCATATCAAAGCAAATGCAAAAGCAATGTAATTTTTATATATTTAGTTGATAACATCAATCATTGATATATCTAACTAATCATATAAAAACCTGATTCTGATTTTTCAAAGCACAACTTTCCGAGCATTTAAAAAATCATCTACCAGGAAAGAATAGTTACCAGTTCATAAATAAAAAAGGGATTTATAAATACTGATTATTAAATAAACAGAGTTTCCTGATTTCACAGTCAACAATTATTATTGAAAAACAGTTAATCACAAAACTGATAATTCGTAAATTAATTGATAAATATTATTCGATGAATATAAAAAATACCATACTGACTATTTTACTCATAATAATGCCATTCATGGTTTTTTCTCAAGCTGACAAGTCAGTGACAATAAATGGTATTGTCCTTGACGCTCAGACCAACGAACCCATACCTTCAGCTTCGATAACCCTGACCAATTATGATGAGTTAACTAAGACAAATGAATCCGGTCAATTTACCCTGATCTTAGAATCATCGGGGAAATTACAAAACAGCAAACTAAAAGTGAGCTGTGTAGGTTTTAAAACAGAAATACGATCTATACCTTTCGATAATAAGGAAATTGAAATATGGCTCACATCCGAGACTCATGTACTGGAAGGAGTTACGGTAAAAAAGCAGAAATACCATAACAGAAACAATCCGGCGGTAGAACTGATTCAGAAAGTGATTGAAAACAAAATTAAAAACAGAAAAGAAGCATTAGACTTTTATAATAACGAAAAATACGAAAAAATTCAGTTTGCTTTAAATGATATCACTCCTAAATTCAAACAAAAAAAAGTATTTAAGAATTTGCAGTTTATGTTTGAGAATACGGATTCAACCAATAAGAATGGGAAAGTAATACTTCCTATGTATATGAAGGAGACCATCTCAAATTACTATTACCGGAAGTCACCCAAAAACGAAAAAGAAATTATTACTTCAAACAAGAAAGTTAGTTTTGAAGGCATTGACAACAAAGGGCTCGAAGATAATATAAAATACCTGTACCAGGATATCAATATTTACGACAATAACATATCATTGCTTACAACTCAGTTTTTAAGTCCAATTGCACCTACTGCGCCAACATTTTACAGGTATTACATCATGGATACCATACAGACAACAGCCGGAAAATGCGTTAAATTATTTTTCGGTTCCAGGAACAAACAGGATTTACTTTTCCAGGGTTTTTTATATATCCAGTTAGATGGAAGTTATGCCATCAAAGGGGTTGAACTGACAGTAAATAAGAATATAAACATAAACTGGGTGAAGGATTTAAAGGTTGTACAAGAATTCGAAAAGACCGAAAAAGGATGGTTGATTTCGTATGATCAGACAGCCATTGACTTTGGACTGACAAAAAAGGGACAAAGCCTGTTGGGAAAAAGAACCGTATCTTATAAAAGCTATCATTTCGATCCACCGGCAAACGACTCGATATACAAGGGACAAAACCTGGTTTACGCGGATAGTGCAAATTTACGAAGCAATGCTTATTGGCAGGCTCACAGGCATCAAATACTGTCAAAATCAGAAGAAGGCACATATGCTATTATTGACAGTGTTCAAAACATACCCATATTCAAACGGGCTATAAATATTGCCACAGTTGTCTTGTTTGGATACGAAGACCTCGGGAAATTTGAAATAGGACCTGTGAACACTTTTTACATGTATAATCCCGTAGAAGGCATGCGGTTTAGGTTTGGAGGAAGATCAACCGATAAGCTCAGCAAAAGGTTTAACCTGGAAACTTATGCGGCTTACGGAATGAAGGACGAACGTTTTAAGTATTACATAGGTGGATCCTGGTCGTTTACAAACAAAGGGTTACTGGACTTTCCGCTAAAATCATTAAAAATGAGTTATCAGGATGAGACGCAGCTACCTGGACAACAGATGCAGTTTTTAATGGAAGATAACTTTTTATTATCTATTAAAAGAGGTGTAAACGATAAATTGTTCTATAACAAGACATTTAAAATAGAACATCTCAATGAATTTCAAAATCATTTTTCGTACACCCTTGGTTATAAATTTATTAATCAGGCACCGGGCGGCACGTTGCGCTTTAATTACAACGACTACAATTCGGAAGGCAATGATGTGAAAAGCCTGAACATCTCAGAGTTTTATCTGAATTTAAGATATGCCCCCCACGAAAGCTTTTACCAGGGAAAAATATACAGGATTCCCTTCTACAATAAATATCCCATTTTCGAATTGAGGATCAACGCAGGTTCAAAAGCATGGAAAAATGAATATGACTATCAAATTGTCCGGTTTTCAATCCACAAAAGATTCTATTTGTCATTCCTGGGTTATTCGGATGTAGTATGGGAAGCCGGAAAGATATTTGGGAAAGTACCCTATCCGCTCCTGAACATGCCACAAGCCAACCAGACTTATTCTTATCAGATTGAATCCTACAACATGATGAATTTCCTGGAATTTGTCACCGACCAATATACATCGTTATTGATTGATCACTCGTTCAATGGATTCTTTTTCAACAAAATACCATTTATGAAGCATTTAAACTGGAGGGAAATTATCACCTGCAAAATTCTGTATGGGAATTTAACAAAGACCAACGATCCAACATACAACGGCGATTTATTCAGATTGCCGGTTGAACCGGATGGCACACCTGTAACGTATACGTTGGGAAAAACACCTTATATTGAAGGAAGTGTAGGAATTGGTAATATATTTAAGGTATTCAGACTTGATCTTGTCAAACGATTTACCTACCTGAATAACCCGAATGTTTCCAGTATCGGACTAAGAATGCGGTTTAGGTTTGATTTTTAAAGAAAGAGATTGTCCACAGATTACACTGATTTAAACAGATTATATTGATTAATTATCTTCAATGTCCATGAATAAAGTAAATTCTAAAGTGTAAAGTGATACAAGGAGCGATTGGTACATTCCAACCTGGGGCGGGGGATGTTCAGACCTTTTGGCAGACAATGTAATTGAACCTTTAGATTTTACTGAAGTACCAACATCTATTTTTTAAAGAATAGGACGTTAAGCGGAGAATCATTAAATGAAATAAAAACCGATCCAATACTTTCTAAATCGGTGCGTATAAAATTCAGATATTAAAATAAAAATAAAAACGATTCAATCAGTAAACATTTGATTGCTATTTTTAGTTATTATTAAAATTATATTTTTCAGCTAACTATCATTCAAACAGATACAGGACAAAAATGGGAAAGCATAAATGCCGGAACATCGATTGGGATTGGAAATTGAAATGAGTTTTAGTTGTCCTTTTAAAGAATAAATAAAAACGAAATATCGGAAGTAATAAGACAAAAAAATCAGTAAAGAAGATATAAAACAATACTTACAATAAACTACTAAAATGG
>Ga0302207_1000413_pt1 | contig 17420 bp, 15 predicted proteins | sample II_Fen_E2_2_FD_198792 | JGI IMG/M metagenome (GOLD analysis project Ga0302207, IMG submission 198792) | Peat permafrost microbial communities from Stordalen Mire near Abisko, Sweden - II_Fen_E2_2 | ecosystem: Environmental > Terrestrial > Soil > Wetlands > Permafrost | place: Sweden: Abisko...
CCCGTTAATCAGATAATCCATTGCTCCCGAGGTGCGAAACATGGCTATAGCGATAAGAATTGCAATAAGATAAGGTACAATGCCTATTGCAACCTGAAATCCTTCTTTTGCACCATCTATAAAAGCGTTGTATACATTGATTTTTTTTCGGAGTGCCATGCTGATAAATACAACAATAATGGAAAACAGAATCAAATAGGCTGCAAAATTGGAATAATTTGCAATATTTTGTTTTGGCAAGCGACTCAAAGAATAAATGAGTCCGCCGATAAGTGTAATCATTCCGGTAAGAGTCAGCAATATAACTCTCTGAAAAAGATTGATTTTCTGAATTATAGAAACTGTTATTAGTCCGGTGAGTGCTGCACAAAATGTGGCAATAAGAATTGGGAGAAAAACGTCTGCTGGATTGACTGCGCCAAGTTGCTGACGGAAAGTAAGAATGCTTATGGGAACGAGCATAAGACCCGCTGTGTTCAGAACCAAAAACATAATCATTGGGTTTGAAGCCTTTTCTTTGTCTGGATTAATTTCCTGAAGTTCTTTCATGGCTTTCAATCCCATAGGGGTTGCTGCATTGTCTAATCCGAGCATATTGGCCGATAGATTCATAAAAATACTACCCATTGCCGGATGGCCTTTTGGAATATCAGGGAAAATTTTTGAGAAAAAAGGAGCTACAATTCGTGAAAGTACATTAATGGCTCCGCCTTTGTCTCCAATTTTCAGAATGCCAAGCCATAATGAAAGCATTCCGGTCAGACCCAATGAAATTTCAAAACCTGTTTTGGCAGAACCAAAAGCAGACTGCATAACTTCCATGAAAATGTTTGTATTTCCGGTAAAAATGCATTGGATGCATGCTACAACAAATGCAATAAGTATAAAACCAATCCAGATATAGTTTAGAATCATAGAATAGTAAATTTCTGTTGAACAATTTAGCCTAACTCAAGATATTCATTTTAAAATGAATGCAAAAGTACGTTTTTTTTTGAGTTTTTACACATTTCTCAACCTTGAGAAAACATTCAAAATGGATTTTTGTACTTTTCTCAACTTTGAGAAAACGCTCAAAATGTATTTTTACTCCTTTCTCAACATTGAGAAAGCATTTCAAATGTATTTTTTCACCTTTCTCAACCTTGAGAAAGCGTTTTAAATGTATTTTTTGCCTTTCTCAATATTGAGAAAGCATTTTAGATGCATTCCAATCATCCGACCATTTCAATACTCTGGTGAAAACACAAAAATGGCTCACAAAAATTAATCTTGTGAGCCATTATTAGTTGATTTTGAAATCTATCAAAATTAAACTTTCTTCATCATTTTCTCAAGCAATTCAGGTATTTCTACCGGACGGCGAGCCACAGGAACACCAACTGCTTCGAAAGCTGCAATTTTTTCTTCAGCAGTTCCGCTACCGCTCGAAATAATGGCACCGGCATGTCCCATACGTTTACCCGGAGGTGCAGTTTGTCCGGCAATAAAGGCTACAACCGGTTTGGTAATATGTTTTTTAATATATTGAGCTGCACGTTCTTCTGCATCACCGCCAATTTCACCAATCAAAACGATTGCCTCTGTTTCAGGGTCATCTTGGAACATTTGCAGTAATTCCTGATAATACAATCCAGCAACCGGATCACCACCAATTCCTACGCATGTACTTTGTCCAAATCCGGCTGAAGTAAGTATACTAACCATTAAATAGGTAAGCGTTCCACTGCGGCTCATTAAACCAATATTTCCTTTTTTGAAAATATTTGCCGGAAGAATGCCAACCAAAGCTTCATCAGGTGTAATTAATCCGGGACAATTTGCACCAATCAATTTTGTTCCTTTTTTCTTAAGATAAGCGGTTGCCTTTACCATATCAAGCGTCGGAACTCCTTCCGAGATACAAATAACAAGTTCAATGCCGGCATCGGCAGCTTCAAGAATGGCATCCAATGCTAATGGCGCTGGAACAAAAATGATCGAAGTGTTTGCGTTGGTAGCTTTTACAGCATCTTCAACGGTATTAAAAACCGGAATATCATGAACCGTTTGTCCACCTTTTCCTGGCGAAACTCCAGCCACAACATTAGTTCCGTATTCTTTCATTTTTCCGGTGTGAAAGCTACCATCTCGACCCGTAATTCCCTGTACAAGTAATTTTGTGTTTTTATTAACTAATATGCTCATTTTCTTTTGTTTTAGTAATTGATAGATTGATTAACGAAATGTAATTTGCTGATTGAATTATCATTATTAACTCAATTGTAATTCATTGCAAAGCCTGATTGCTTCCTGAGCAGCTTCACTCAATGAATTGACAGTTGGCAGATTCTTTTCTTTGATAATTCGAAGACCTTCTTCGGCATTTGTGCCCGAAAGACGAATTACAATCGGAATATTTACTTTCATTTGATCCAAAGCAGTTACAAGTCCGCGTGCCACGTCATCGCATCGCGTAATTCCACCAAAAATGTTAATCATTATTACTTTCACATTTTTATCGGAGAGTAATAGATTCATAGCGTCAATTACTTTCTGAGGATTTGAGCTTCCGCCAATATCCAGAAAATTAGCAGGATCGCCTCCATAATATTTTATAATATCCATAGTTGCCATGGCCAATCCGGCACCATTTACCATACAACCAATCGAACCATCCAAACGAATGTATGTTAATCCGCTATCTTTAGCCGCAATTTCTTTCTTTTCATCGTCAGTTGGTTCATTTAAGGCTTCAATTTCCGGTTGACGATAAAGTGCATTATCATCAAAATTCATTTTTCCGTCCAAAGCCAAAAGTTTGCCTTCATCGGTTACAACCAATGGATTTATTTCAACCAATGAAGCATCGGTGTCGATAAAAATCTGATAAAGTTTCTGGAATAAGCTTACAGCCTGTTTTACCAGTGAAAAATCGTCAAAAAGTTTAAATGCAATTTTACGGGCAAGGAATGCAGTCATTCCCAAATCGGGATCAATCACAAATTTATGAATAGCATCAGGATTATCTTTGGCAACTTCTTCAATTTCAACGCCACCTTCCGAACTGGCCATGAAAACAACCGATTTTGAATTTCGGTCGATGGTAAGTCCTACATAAAATTCTGAATTGAATTTAACTCCTTGTGCAACCAGCACCTTTTCAACCGTATAGCCTTTTATGTCCATGCCCATAATTTTATTGGCGGCATCACGGGCTTCGTCTATTGTTCGTGCAAGTTTCACTCCTCCGGCTTTTCCACGTCCACCAGCATGAACCTGGGCTTTTACCACTACCGGCATTCCTAATTTTTCGGCTGCAGCAACTACTTCTTCAGTTGTGAAGCAAACTTTTTCAGCAGTTACCGGAATTGAGTAACGCGAAAAAATCTCTTTTGCTTGAAATTCGTGAATCTTCATTTAAATTTAGTTATGTTTTTAGAATTATATTTTTATTACTTCTTGTAAATTAATCGATTTTTTTTGGTATTAGGTCAAAATTATTTTGTAATTTCATTATACTTAACGCTTTTAAAGTAAAAGTTGTTTGCTTAAAATTTCGTTTTTCATTGATTTATTTAAAAAATTATTGATTGATTGACGTTTAATGATTACGGAATTTTTTCTTTAATTAGTTTTAATGAACAAATATTAATACATGGACATATAAGTGTTTTTTATTGTTATAATTGGAATATATTTTCTATTAAAACAAGTACATTTGCCTTTCATCAATAATCCTAAATATGCGAATTCTAGTTACAACCCATTTATTTCCGGAAGGTTTTTCGGAACTGAGGGCAAATTTTGAAGTTGTGTTTCCCGAAAATGAAATTTTCTCCAAACAGGAAGTAATCAATATAATTTCTGGATTTGATGCATTAATTCCGACTTTTCAATTTAAAGTGGATAAGGATGTGATTGATGCTGCCGGAGGAAACATCAGAATTATTGCCAATTACGGTGTTGGATACAATAATATTGATGTGGAATATGCTACTGAATGCGGAATTGTAGTTACAAACACGCCCGATCCGGTCATCGAACCAACCGCAGAACATGCTTTTGCATTGATGCTTGCTGCTGCCCGCAGAGTTGCCGAATGCGACCGGAAAATGCGAATCCCTAATGGATTAAAATGGGGAGTTATGGAAAATCTGGGGCAAACTCTTTATGGAAAAACGCTTGGAATTATCGGAATGGGTCGCATTGGTCAGGCTTTGGCACGGCGGACTTTGGCTTGTGGAATGAAAATTGTGTACAACAATCGCAACCGGATTGCCCCTGAATTGGAAATGCTTTATCAGGCTGAGCGAATGGAGTTGGATGATTTACTGATTTGCAGCGATGTTGTTTCCATTCACACACCCTTAGTTCGGGAAACATTTCATTTAATCGGTTTCAACGGATTGCAGAAAATGAAAGAAACAGCGATTCTTGTCAATACTGCTAGAGGACCGGTTGTTGATGAAGTTGCTTTGATTGAAGCCTTGCAAAACCGCTGGATAAGTTCGGCAGCATTGGATGTATATGAATTTGAACCTCATGTAAGTGCGGAACTTTTTGAACTTGACAATGTTGTATTGGCTCCACATAACGGAACTGCTACCATTGAAGCCCGGAATGAAATGAGTCGGTTCGCATCTCAAAATATAATCCGTTTTTTTGACGGTCGCACAGACATAACCAGAGTGAATTAAACCTTCGGGTCCGGCAATAGTCAAACTACCAAACCTAATGAATAAATACAGTAAATATCGTGTAATTGCCGGAGAAACAGTCTATGAATCCAATTGAAGAGGAACTGCAAAATGAACTGAACCAGCCACGCAAGCGTGCAGGTGCCTTTACAAAGGTTGTTCGTGAATATCAGGAGCGACTTTACTGGCATATCCGAAAGATGGTTCTGTCACATGAAGATGCGAATGACATTCTGCAAAATACATTTATGAAAGCCTGGAATGGATTGGACGGCTTCAGAGGAGATTCTCAACTTTCAACCTGGTTATACAGAATTGCAACCAACGAAACATTGACTTTTCTGGCTAATAAAAGAATGAGAAACATAAGTTCGATGGACGATATTGAAGATTCGCTCCTGCAGAATTTAAAAGCTGAAAGTTATTTTAACGGGAATGAAATTCAATTAAAATTACAAAAAGCCATTCTGACTTTACCCGAAAAACAACGATTGGTATTCAATATGAAATATTTTGATGATATTACTTACGAACAGCTGGAAGCAGTTTTAGGAACTTCTGTCGGAGCATTAAAAGCATCTTATCATCATGCAGTGAAAAAAATTGAAAGATATTTCGAAGATGAAGAAGATTGAATCAAAACTCATAAAAAAGTTAGATTCATTAAACCTAAACATTAAAAATCAGTCAAACCAAATAGTATGAAAACGAATAAAAATATATCACTCAAAGACGTAGGGAAAAAACTTCCATTTGAAGTTCCTGAAAATTATTTTGAAAATTTTGCTCTGCAAATGGATGAAAAAATAATGGGCAAACGCTTTTCTCTCCGAAATTATTTCAAACCCTGGATATATATTGCTGCCTCGCTAGTTGGAATTTTGCTTGCCGGACAGATTTTTTACACTGTTTATCAAAATAACACACGAAATAAAGAAGATAATTACGAAGCTTATGTTTTATCACAGGTTGATGAATCTTCAATAGTTGATTATTATGTTGATAAACCTGCAAATTAAAATATTAGATTAAAATATTAAAAAATGGCCTTATGAAAACTTTAAAAAAATCAATGTTGCTGATATGCATCATGTTATCTGCCGTTTTAAATGCTCAGGGAAATTTTAAAAATTCCAAAGTAGAAGAAATACATCAAAAAAAATGGCAATATCTGGTAGAACAAGCTGAATTGTCACCCAGCGAAATAGAACTTGTGAAACCGGTTTTTTTGGAATATGAAAATGCAATCTGGAACCAGCACGAGAAAAATAGGGAGTTTTTTAAATCATCACTTTTAAATAAAAGTGTGAAGCCAAATTATGCTGAAATGAACGATAGATATGCCGAAGTGGAATACATTCAGGGTCAGCTTTTTAAAAATTATCATTTGAAACTCAGGAAACTTCTTACAGCCGAGACGTTATTTAAATATTATAAGGCCGAACGCGAATTTAAACGTAAGTTGTTGCAAAACCTACCGGATCGCCCCATGCGAAATCATAATAACCGGAATTTCGATTAAACTTTTGTTAATCTGAAATTTAAGCAATTTTGCAGAAAAACTTTGGATTGAACCGAAATTATACTATCTTTGCAGTCCCAAAACAGGGTACCTTGGCCGAGTGGCTAGGCACCGGTCTGCAAAACCGATTACGGCGGTTCGAATCCGCCAGGTACCTCAAAAACCTTCTTAGTTTTGTCTAATGACAACTAAGAAGGTTTCTTTTTTTCAATCGTTTGCGCTCTTTCTTTTCGAAGTAATTCAAATCAGCTTTTTTGGTGTATATTATTTTTGTAAATTTGTACCGAAATACATTTACAAACCAGTATGAAAATTCAATTTAAAATTCATTATGTAACCGGTTGGGGACAATCGCTTTATCTAAAGTTACATACTCCGAATCAGGGTTCGACAACTGAATCTGAAGGTTTTGTTATGCAATGTAACAAGAATCTTGAATGGACAATTGAAATTTCTTTGGATTCGGATGTGAAAAGTATTTCATATCAATATGCCATTCTGAATTCTGACAAATCATTTCAGTACGAATATGGTAATGTCCGGAATATTACGCTCCCTATATCAAAAAATGAATTTAAAGTATTGGATTACTGGCGTACTCCCAATGGTGAAAGCCCATTTTTAACAGCAGCTTTTACCGATTGTTTCTTTAAACGGGAACTTGTTCAGGCAACTGAAGTTAATAAAAGTAAGAATTTGATTCTGCGGATTAATTGTCCGCAAATGGAACCAAACAGACATTTTGCCATAGTTGGAAATCAGGACGCTCTCGGTAATTGGGATGTAACCAAAAAAGTACGGCTCGATGAATCACAATTTCCAATCTGGAGCATTGCTTTTGATGCCACTAAAATTAATTTTCCATTGGAGTACAAGTATTTGGTTGTTGATAATGACACTGATGAAGTGTTGGCATGGGGTGGTGGACCCAACCGGATAGTTCAAAATGCCGGTAAAAATGTGTTGACTTTTGTAACTGATGAACATTTTATTCGAACAATTCCTTCGTGGAAAACAGCAGGGGTTGCAATACCTGTTTTTTCACTTCGAAGTGAAGACGGATTTGGAATTGGGGAATTCAACGATTTGAAAAAAATGGTTGATTGGGCGAAAAAAACCGGTCAACACATTATCCAGACTTTACCGATTAACGATACAATTTTATTCCACACAAATTACGATTCATACCCTTACAATGCCGTTTCGGTGTATGCGCTGCACCCTATTTACCTTCATCTTGAAGATGTCGGGAAATTAAAAACCAAAAAGCAAAAGGATTATTTCAATTCTTTAAAAAAAGAATTGAACGCAAAAACGTTTTCGGATTATCAAAATGTGATGAATGCGAAATGGGAGTTTTTCAAACTGATTTATCCTCAGGAAAGTCCGACAATTTTTGATTCCGATGAATATAAAGCATTTTTCGATTCGAATAAAGAATGGCTGGTTCCTTATGCTGCTTTTTCCTATTTACGTGATTTAAATGGAACACCTGAATTCAGCAAATGGGCGGAATACAGTTTTTATGAAAAGACAAAAATTGAAGAGCTAACTTCGCCTGAGTTACCTCATTATAATGAAATTGCTATTTATTATTTTCTACAATATCATTTGCATAAACAATTGATAGAAGTTCATGATTATGCCCGTGCTAACGGAATTGCTATAAAAGGTGATATTCCAATCGGAGTAAGTCCACGAAGTGTTGATGCATGGGTTGAGCCGGAATTGTTTAATACAAACATGCAAGCAGGTGCTCCACCTGATGATTTTTCGGCCACCGGTCAGAACTGGGGTTTTCCCACTTACAATTGGGAATTGATGGAAAAAGATGGCTATCAATGGTGGAAAAAACGCTTTCATAAACTTTCGGAATATTTTGATGCCTATCGCATTGACCATATACTTGGATTTTTCCGAATCTGGGGGATTCCTGTTGATGCAGTATGGGGATTAACCGGAAGTTTTCAACCGGCTTTGCCTTTTTCGCGCAACGAACTGGAAGCAAAAGGACTTTGGTGGGATGAAAATCGTTTTTTGAAACCGTATTTGAAAGAACATGTTCTTTATGCGACTTTCGGAAAATATACCGACGATGTAATCCGGGAATATTTGCTTCCGGATGGTTGGCAGAATTACAAATTTAAACCGGAATACAATACCCAGAAAAAAATTGAAGCGCATTTTGCTTCGTTGGGTTATAATTTTGGAAACAAAGAAGTACTTATTCGTGACGGATTATACATGTTGCATTGCGAAGTTCTTTTTGTTAAGGATTTACGTGATTCCGAAAAATTTCATCCCCGAATTTCCATGCATAACTCGGCGACATTCCGCGATTTACCGGATGAAACACGCCGTTTGCTCGACCGGATTTATGTTGATTATTTTTATCACCGACATACAGAATTCTGGAAACAACAAGCAATGAAGAAATTGCCTGCTTTGATTTCGGCTACCAATATGTTGGTGTGTGGCGAGGATTTAGGCATGGTTCCGGATTCTGTTCCATCAGTGATGAATGCACTTGAAATTATCAGTCTTGAAATTCAGCGAATGCCAAAGAAACCAAATACAGAATTTGCAATGCCGGCTGATGCTCCGTATCGTTCGGTTTGCACAACTTCTACACACGATATGAATCCGATTCGGGCATGGTGGGAAGAAGATCCTGAATTGACTCAACGCTTTTACAACAGGGCTTTGGGATTACAGGGACCTATTCCACCTGTTTGTACAAGTTGGATTGCAGAAAGAATCGTCGAACAACATTTGGATTCGAATGCAATGTTAATTATTCTGCCGTGGCAGGATTGGATGGCTCTTGAATCGAAATTATGTTTGGAACATCCTTTTGCCGAGCGAATTAATGTGCCTAGTAATCCGAGGAACTTTTGGTGTTACCGAATGCATATGACATTGGAACAACTTTTAAAAGAAGATAAATTCAATCGTAAAGTTGCTCAAATGATTAAGAAATCAGGAAGATAGATAATGTACCAAAATGCTAATTTACCAATGTACACAATATAAGAACCAATAAATGAATTAACCAATTAACCAATCAACCAAAAATGAGCGATCAACGATATAATTTGCGAGGAGTTTCAGCGTCGAAGGAAGATGTCCATAATGCAATTAAAAACATTGACAAAGGGCTATATCCCCATGCATTTTGTAAAATAATACCTGATTTTTTGGGAAACGATCCGGATTATTGCAACATCATGCATGCTGATGGAGCAGGAACAAAATCGGCGTTGGCTTATGTTTACTGGAAGGAAACCGGAGACATTTCGGTTTGGAAAGGGATTGCTCAGGATGCTTTGATTATGAATATTGATGATTTATTGTGCGTTGGTGCCACTGATAATATACTTTTATCTTCAACAATTGGAAGAAATAAAAACAGAATTCCCGGTGAAGTAATTTCGGCCATCATAAACGGCACCAATGAATTAGTTGAAGAATTGGCTGATATGGGCGTAAAAATTTATCCTACCGGAGGAGAAACAGCCGATGTTGGTGATTTGGTTCGAACCATTATTGTGGATAGTACTGTGACATGCCGTATGAAACGTGCCGATGTAATTGATAATGGAAATATTAAAGACGGCGATGTAATTGTAGGTCTTTCGTCAAGTGGACAAGCAACTTACGAAAAAGAATATAACGGTGGCATGGGTAGCAATGGACTGACATCCGCTCGACACGACGTTTTTGCCAATTATCTGGCCTTAAAATATCCGGAAAGTTATAATGCAGATATTCCGCAGAATCTTGCCTACTCCGGTTCATGCAAATTGACAGATGAAATAGAAGGAATGGGAATTAATGCAGGAAAACTTGTACTTTCGCCAACCCGAACGTATGCTCCGGTAGTAAAGAAACTTTTAGAGGAACTTCGTCCTCAAATTCATGGAATGGTGCATTGTTCCGGTGGTGCTCAAACAAAGATTTTGCATTTTATTGAAAATCTGAAAGTTGTCAAAAATAATTTATTCCCTGTCCCACCATTATTCCAATTAATCCAAAAAGAATCGGGAACAGATTGGAAAGAAATGTACAAAGTTTTCAATATGGGACATCGATTGGAAGTTTATTTGCCGGCTGAATATGCTCAACAGGTAATTGAAATATCTAAATCGTTTAATATTGATGCCCAAATCGTTGGTTATTGCGAGTCTTCTAACAGAAAGAAGTTATTGATTGAAAGTGAGTTCGGAAGATTTGAATATTAAAGTGTAAAATCAGTTTTTAAAAGCTTGTTCGGAAATGAACAAGCTTTTTTTTGCTATTAATGAAAATATATTTGAACCAATTTCATTTAACAATCAATTTTCATTATCTTTGTAATCTGTAAAAGTTCTCAAATCAGTTGATTTTATCAGTAAACTAACTTTTCGTAAAACGTAAAAATAATGGAAACATTAAGTGTCATTGTCCCTTGTTATAACGAAGAAGCTGTTATAAATGAATCATATTCCAGATTGAAAAAAGTGCTTGAAGGTATTACTTCGCTTCAATCGGAAATAATATTTATAAATGACGGTAGTAAGGACAGAACGGCTGAGATGTTAAGCGGAATTGCTTCAAAGAACAAAAATGTGAAAGTTCTTCATTTTTCACGAAACTTTGGCCACCAACCAGCTGTAACTGCCGGAATTCATTATTGTACGAGCGATTTAGCTGTAATTATTGATGCTGATTTGCAGGACCCACCTGATTTAATCCCGGATTTAATTGAAACCTATAAGCGCGAGAAGGCCAATGTCGTTTATTGTGTTCGTGAAAAACGGCAGGGAGAGAGTTTCTTAAAAAAACTAACTGCACGGTTATTCTATCGATCCATGAATTATCTATCTGAGGTAAACTTTCCACTCGATACCGGTGATTTTAGGCTGATTGACAAGCAGGTGATGAATGAATTTAAAAAATTCCGCGAAAAAGGGAAATACATTCGCGGTATTATCAGTTGGATTGGATTTAAACAAGTGCCATTCGTTTATAAACGGGAAGCACGTTTTGCCGGTGAAACGAAATATCCATTGAAAAAGATGCTTCAGTTTGCTACAACGGCCATGCTTTACTTTTCTAAAAAACCGTTGAAGCTTGCCACAAGCCTAGGTTTCATTACTGTATTGATAGGAATAATATATGCTATATGGATATTAATCGGTAAAATTGTTGGGTTTACTCATGCACTTTCCGGATGGAGTTCAATCATTATTTTGATTATTTTCTTTGGTGGTGTTCAGTTGTTGACAATCGGCGTATTAGGACAATATATGGGAGTTCTTTTTGACGAAATGAAAGACAGGCCGGAGTATATTGTGGAAAAAGAAGAGAATATCGGTTAAGAATATACAGCGAACAACAAATTGATTTTAAAGAAGTGATCCTATGTTAGTTGTAAATAGTTTTACTGCAATTGCCAACAAAATTATTCCAAAAAATTTCCGAAGAATATAAATTCCACCTTCGCCAATTATCTTTTCAATTTTGGATGTTGATTTTAATACTAAAAGTACGAATAACATATTCAATACCAGTGCAATGATTATGTTTTCGGTAGCATACTCAGCTCTTAATGCGAGTAAAGTAGTAAATGAGCCAGGACCGGCTATTAATGGAAAAGCAATGGGTACAATGGATGAGCCACCTTCGGGACCATGATTTCTGAAAATTTCGATATCCAAAACCATTTCCAATGCAAAAATAAAAATAATCAATGCTCCTGCAACTGCAAACGACTGGATATCAACATTGAATAAATGCAAAACACCTTCACCACCAAACAGGAAGCCAATTAGGATAACTAAGGCAACGGCACTTGCCCGAAATGAATGAACTTCTTGCCCTTTGCGTTTGATATTCAGTATAATAGGAATTGATCCTAAAATATCAATTATCGCAAAAAGAACCATAAAGGCGCTTGTAATTTGAATTAAGCTAAAATTCATAAGTCTTTCTATTGTTAGTTACAATCTACAAGAATCAGGATAAATTCTATTTAATTTGTTTCAATATTTCCTTGTTTATTGTTCTACGTTCTTTATCAAAAATCCAACCCCATTTATTGAAATACTTTATCATATTTAAAGTATGAACTAATAGCATTTTCAGGTTCAAATATGAACTTTGAGCGTGATGATGAACGATATTGACTTCAGGATAAAAAACTGTTCTAAATTTCCGATGAATCCTTCGTGTCAGGTCAATGTCCTCGGGATACATAAAAAATCGCTCATCAAACAGGCCAACTTCTTCAATTGCTTTGGTTCTCAAAAACATAAAACAACCAGAAAGATAGGGAACGTCCATGAGTTTATTATAATCCGAAGCTCTCAACTCAAATTTTTCGGTTCGTTTTATTGTCCAATTTTTTGGCAAAAAACGCCTGAAAATCAAATCAAATGGTGTCGGAATGAGTTTGCAAAGGTACTGAATTTCTCCGTTAGGATAAAATACTTTAGGCATTAATAATCCAATTTCTGAATTATTATTCATAAATACTTCAATTATCTCTAAAATTAAAGGTTCAAAAGTTATATCAGGATTTATAACTAAATGATAAGGAATGTTTTGTTCGATTGTTTGGCGTATGGCAATATTATGTGCAGCACCATATCCCAAATTATTACCTGTAAAAATGTAGTTTACGCGTAAATTATTGTATCCCGCTGTGGGAATAGGAGAGTTATCAATTAAAAATATTACCGAAATACTTTTTGATTTCTGTAATATATCTACTAGAGTGGTAATCTCTTTTAGTGAATGATTATATAGAACAATGGATGCATTTAGCATTGATCCTTTGAGTTTATCTTTTTAGAGAGGTTTATTGCTTCAATCATATTATCTTCAATAGAACTGTATGTCCAACTTCCATATCTTCCGATAGAATATACTCCGTAAGATGCTAATAGATCCTTTTTGAGGTTGACATCTGCTATTGACTCTTGTTTAATGTGCACGTAAGCCGGATTCATAATAACAGAATGAGATGAGATTAATTTCTGACCAGAGACAACTCCGGCTTTTTCTAAATCTATTAAAACCTGTTTTTTACAGAATTCGACATCAATAATATCATCTTTTTTAAATGCTAATTCAACATATAATGACATTCGGTCATCGTTAAAGATATTGTCGTAATATCCAATTCTATAAAAACAATATTCTTTTTCTGGGAAATAAACCCAATTGTTTTTTTTGTCATTACCTTTTTTATCGAATCCCAGATTGAATACTAATACTTTGTTCCAAGTGTATACTTCTTTATCATATTCTATCTTACAAAGGCTTAGTAAAGCAGGAAATGGTATTGAAGAAATAATGTTATCGTATTTTAACTCGCGCGAATTTATTGTAACCACTTTATTTTTGGTATCAATTGATTTTACTCTTTCATTTAAGAATAATTTATCTTGATCCAGTTTATGTGCTAAAGACTTTACATACTCAATAGCTCCTCCTCGGGGATAAGTAAAATATGAATTATATGAGTTTGTGTCTGTTTTTTTGAAATTTGAAATGATTTCTTCTTTGTTTGCATGGGGGAAAAACCGACCCATTGCACCAACATCTAATGTATTGAGATCGCAGGCGTACAATTTCTCGTTGTAGGGAATTAAGAATTTATTTGCGATAGACTTTCCAAATTTGACATAAAGCATGTTTTTGAAATTTGAAATCTCTTCTTCTTTCTCTTCAAACAAATCATATAGACAATCAATAAACTCTTGTTGCTCTAATTGATGTATATTTTTCTGAAATGGAAAATCAATATATCTATCATTGTACTTAATTTGAGTTTCTTTTTTACATTTTAAAATGCTGTCAACTGCAATGTTTTTGGTGATATAATCTTCTATCCATTGATGTTGAAAATGAAAGAAATGACCAGAATAGTCCCAAGTAAATCCATCTTGTTTTATGGTTTTACAATATCCTCCAATTTCAGAGTCGGCTTCAAAAATAATATAATTGTTGTTAGTGAAATTTGCATATGTTAGTCCTGAAATGCCTGCTCCAATAATTATATCCATATTTATAAGTATTTAATATAACCGTTAATAGCCCAATGGATAAAATAATATGTGCTCCTGATTAATCCGAGTTTCTCAATTTTGTAATAAATATTAAATTGAGGTATCATAACCTTTTTCTTATTTGCTGTTGTGCTTGCAACAAACATTCTATAGCTAGCTAATACTTTTTTATTCCCCAACGCAAAATCTGTTTTTTTTAGAAGCGACAACCAAAAAGCATGATCATCTCTCATGCTCATAAGCGATTCATCGAAAAAAACATCTCCAATTTTATTCTTGTCATACAACGTAGTTAAGCAAGATAATGAACAAGTTTTGAGAATGTTAGAATATCTCATTCTTGCCGGAATAATAAAAGGTTTTAATATCTTATCATTTTTATCATTTATTCTATTGTAGGATGCTGATACTATTGATGCATTATTTTCTGTTAGAAAATTAATTTGCTCTTCTAAAAATACAGGTTCCCAGAGGTCATCTGAATCTAAAAAACAAATAAATCGTCCTTTAGCATTTCTCAGACCATTGTTCCTTGCAGAGGCTGAACCACCGTTAGGTTGATTGATAAGTCTGATACGGCTATCTTTTTTGGAAAATTCTGAAACAATTTCAGGAGAGTCGTCCTTTGAACCATCATTTACTATTATCATCTCCCAATTCGGATAGGTCTGATTGAGTACGGTTTCTATTGTTTGAGACACAAACGTCCCTCCATTGTACATAGGAGTTATTATTGATACTAATTGTGATTGCATTTAAGAAAATTTTAATTTGAAATATCTTAGAGAGAAAAAGTAAAGAAAAGTTGTTTTTGTAAGTACTTTGGTATGTAAAGCCCTGTGATTTGCTTTTCCAGTTGTGCTGGTTGCATTGTTATGTCTTCGGTATTTGATAAGTGGGATTGGTAGAAATAAAACATTTCCAAATACTTCAGCAATCTCACCAATCCAGAGGTCATGCCATACTTTCTTTTTTTTAGGAAATGGGAGTGATTTTTCTAAAATATCTTTGTTGAAAGCCATACAAGAGCCATAGAAAGATCCTTTGTAGAAATTACGAAAGAAACCCCCTCTAGACTTGTTATAGCAGAAAAAAGAACTTTCAATTTGTTCCATGTTCTGATCTACCATCTCGCAATCGCTCACAATTAAATCATATTTTTCAATCCATTTACTCATCTCTTTAACTTTGTTTGATGCCCAAACATCGTCTTGATCCGAAAGAAAAATAATATCACCAGATGCTTTTTCTAATGCGTTTTGGAAGTTTTGAGAAATTCCACTTTTATTTTTATTCAGAAAAATTTTTATTCTGTTATCTTTATATGATTTAATAATAGAAACTGTATTGTCTGTTGAATTGTCGTCTGAAATAATTAATTCGTCATGTTCAGACAATTGACAAAGTATGCTGTCAATTTGCTCTTTTAAATATGATTGGCCATTGAATGTTGCCATACATACGCTGATTTTTTTCATGCAATATTTTTTTTGAGTAAAATAGTTCTAAGTTTGGCCTGGAAGTATTTTGTATAGCTGAATTCAGTGCTTATTGCTTTTAAAGTAGTTATAGAATTGATATTAGTTTTAATTGTTTTTTTTAGATTCAGTATTTTTTTTAATATCATGTTTTTATCTTTCTTCTCAATGCCTATTGCATTTGAAGTATGTTGTCTGTAAAGAATTGTCGGAGTATTAATAGATAAAACTGATATCTATTTAAATAAAAATTTTTTATAATTTAAAATTATGTCATCCCATGATTTTGGCATGTCATTCTTAATAAAATCAGCAATTAAATGTTGTTTATTTTCAAAAAAACTCAAATCCATTTTTAAAGTTTTTAAAATAGTATCTTTAGCATTTTCCTTATTTGTATAAATACAAATTTTATCATGAGAAGCAATTGTAAAAGGCCCTTTTGTTGTAACAACAATACATCGGTTTTGAACTACTGCTAAAAAAGATCCTCTTCTTTCTGATACCCCATCCGGAAAAGGTAAATAAGCAATTTTTGTATTTGCTAATATTGATGCGACTTCATTTTCATCTTTATTTAATAATAATATCACATCGATTTCTTCTAGTTTGTTAAGAATCTCTCTCTGGTGAATGCTCAGTTGAGCTTGGGTTTGCCCCATTACATATACAATTAATTTTGGATCATATCGTTTTAATTCACCAATTACATCTATAAATTCTTCTAAACCCTTATTATCTCTTATTAACCCAAAATATCCGACATCATACTTCCTTTCGGGAATAGCTAAAATATCATTGGATGCCTTTATATTTGTGTAAATTTTAATTATTTTACTCTTTTTTTTAATGTATGGATTTATATGTATGGCATAATCCAATTCAAACTGATTTGTAAATATTAGCTTATTTGCAAAAATTAGAAATAATATATTTGATAACCTTCCCTTCCAACCCATTTGGGAATATTCATGTATAGTTACGCTAAATATTTTTTTTGAGAAAAGGGAAAAATAAATACATATCAAATGAGGTACGATACCGTAACCGTACGCTGCTGATGGATATTGGAGATTAATTACTTGTGCTTTCGAATTTCTTATTTGTTTTATTTTCTCAAACAAAGATTGCAATGACCAATCTGGAGTGTGGAATAACTCTAAACATTTTCCCTCTTTAGAATGCATCATTTTATAAACATAATCAGCAACTCCACATATTTGAGGTGGATATACACTTGTAACAATAAGTATTTTTTCTTTCATTCTCTATCTTTCTAAATGTTTATAATTTGAATCAAATGTTGACATTCTATCTTTATAAGATTGAACTTCTCCAAATAAAGAATTATCATATCTATATAAAATATTATTAGACAAAACACTTATTTTAATTAACATATATGTAGTAAGTATAAGCATCAATATATATCTGGTTGAAACAGGTATAATTAAATCAAATAATATTGGGATCAAAATGAAAAAAGAGTAGCTAAACATGATAGTTAGTCGTTGGACAGCGATACTTACTTCAGCAAAGTATAAATAAAATACAATAAAAATAAAGAAACTATTTATAAAAATAGCACCTGATTTAGAGCACTTTATTATCCTGTCATAATAAAAAAGTACAAATATAGTTATAAACTGCCGGAAAAAATATCCAATTGATAATGCATAAGCTTTTG
>Ga0302207_1000416_pt1 | contig 17393 bp, 15 predicted proteins | sample II_Fen_E2_2_FD_198792 | JGI IMG/M metagenome (GOLD analysis project Ga0302207, IMG submission 198792) | Peat permafrost microbial communities from Stordalen Mire near Abisko, Sweden - II_Fen_E2_2 | ecosystem: Environmental > Terrestrial > Soil > Wetlands > Permafrost | place: Sweden: Abisko...
TCAATAGCAGGTGGAATTTTATTATCAAAAAACGAAGTTCCTTTTTTTAAAGCGGCTTTAATTTCAGGTGTGGGAACAGTACTATTATTATTAATTTGTTTCCAATTTACAGATATGAAGATATGGAGTATGATTATTGCACCGGGACTCATTCAAGGTGTTTATCAGAATTGGAAGTGGCCTATAGTAGTAAAAAAAGAACTTAATATCTCTTATGTGAAAGAATTTAAAACGTTGAAAAAAAGATTAAATTCAAAACAAGATCAGAGTTTCAAACTTTAATTTATTCTCAAGGGACTTAAAAAGTTTATTTTATGAAAAAAATAATGAAAAATTCTACAAATTATTATGGTAATACAAGACCCGAAGTGATGGCTTTTATTCCAAAAGATATTAAAACAATTCTTGATATTGGCTGTGGAGAAGGCAATTTCTTGAAATCTGTAAAGGATTTAACGGGTGCAGAAACTTGGGGTGTTGAATTAGTTGCCGAAGTCGCAAATAATAAAAAAAATGATATAAATAATTTATTAATAGGTAAAATTGAAGATGTCCTATCTCAAATCCCCGATTCTTACTTTGATTGCATTACATTTAACGATGTCTTAGAACATTTGATTGACCCGACGTTAATTTTAACTAACATAAAGCCTAAATTAAAAGATAATGGTTTAATATTAGCTTCGATTCCCAATGTAAGATTCATATATAATTTGTTTGAATTAATTGTAAAAAAAGATTGGGAGTATAAAAATCAAGGAATTTTAGACTATACACATTTTCGTTTTTTCACTCAAAAGAGTATGCGAAGAATGTTTCAAAATGCAGGCTATGTTGTAATCAAACAAAAAGGAATTAATAAAACATCAGCTTTCAAGCTTAAGCTCTTCAATATATTAACTTTGGGTTTCTTTGCAGACACACTATATCAACAATTCGTTTGCATTTCATCCAAAAATACGCAAATTTAGATTATTCAATATGGATGTATCAATTATAATCGTCAGCTACAATACAAAAAAATTAATTGAAAACTGTATTCAATCAATCTATGACAAAACAACTGGGATAGATTTTGAAATTATTGTTGTTGATAATGCTTCCAGGGATGGTTCACAAGAAATAATAAAAACAAAATTTAAAAACATTAAACTAATAGAGCTTAATGAAAATATTGGTTTTGGGTGTGCAAATAACGAAGGAATAAAAGTAGCATTAGGAAAAAACATATTTTTTTTAAATCCTGATACAATTTTATTGAATAATTCAATAAAGATTTTATCAGAATTCTTAGATCAAAATAGTGGCATTGGAGCATGCGGTGGAAACTTATACACTAAAGATTTAAAGCCCAATTTCTCATTCATGCCATTTTTCCCTACATTATTGCCAGAACTGAATTTATTAAGCGGGAACCTGATATATACATTTTTTGTAGGAAAAAACTATCAGTTTAATTACACAGGAAAACCCTTTAAAGTTGCATACATTACGGGCGCTGATATGATGATTACCCGCAAATGTTTATCAGTGACTGGTTTATTTGATACTGATTTTTTTATGTATTATGAAGAAACTGAATTATCTTTGAGAATTAAAAAATCAGGATATAAAATTTATTCTGTACCGGATGCCAAAATAATACATTTTGAAGGTGGTAGCTTTTCGTATAGTGAAGACTCACAACGATTTTCATTAGTTTCCAGATCGATCTTTATGAAAAAGGCAAAAAAAGGGTATATATACCGATTTTTGTCTGATTCAATTTACTTTACTATCTGTTTGGTGGGTATGTTAAGAGCAAAAGTTAAAAACAACAGTGAGAATTATAATTTCTGGCTGTTTTCTTTTAAAGAATTCAGAAAGATTACTTCTTCAAATTTCTCATCACTTCATAGAGCATGATAAAAAGTAAAAATATAAATGCTAAATGGATATTAATTACATTTATAATATTTAATATTATTAGCTATTTGTATGTGCTTATTACAGGTAAATACAATGGCGATTTTTTAAATGTAAAAACCCGATTGTCTGATACATCGTTGTTTTATAATTTATTGCTAACTATTATACCCTTTCTTGTTCTGTATGCAATCTATAAACATTATAAACAATTTGACAATAAATATAAGGTCACAATTCAAGCTAATTATTTCGGTTTATTCCTGTTTTTAGTTATTGTATTTCAGATTGTTGTTACTCAATTGTATGGTGTTGGAAAATTAGGGCAGGAATTTTACAAAGCTCCTGATTTTATAAAATTGATTATACAAATTTTAAATCGTTTCAATGTAGTTTTCGGCATTTCAATCTATTCTGTTGTTGTCGGTAAAAAAAATAAATTTCAATATCTTTTGTGGCTATTGGTAATATCACTTTCTATTTTGAGAACTTCGCTAAGTATCTTTGTGATAATTTGCTTTATAATTATATTAATAAATCAATATTCGATTTTCAAATTTATCCAAAAACATCTTGTATTAATTTCAATTTTGGTTGTTTTAGCCCCTGTTCTTGTAGGTATACTATACAATGTCAGAAATCAATTACGTCAGAATAAAGATAAAATAGAAATAAATATTAAAGAAGGAAAGAAAAATACATATTCAGAAGTAATTTTCGGTAAACTTGTTGGAAGATTATCATCATTTAGTAACTCAGCAATAATTCAGGAACGAGAAGGCAGAATTAAAGAACTTACATATTATTTTCCACCTTTCCAATACCCAGAAGAAGCTTTCTCGGCTGTTTATGGTAAATTTTTGAATCAAAATAATATTGCATATAAAAACCTTTTATTGGAAAGTTTTGGAATTCATATACGAACATATACTTCAATGAATGGGACACAAGGAGTGTTATTAATTAGTCATTATCAATCAAATACGATTTTTGCAATAAACCTATTTACTATTCTATTGATTATTATATTATCATTTGAGTTCATTTCATTGTTTCATTATGAAAAAATAAAGGATGTTGTTTTTTTATTTTTCTGCTTTACAGTATTTAGTGGAGGTGCTGCTGAATACATGGAAATGCTTATGATAATAATGCTTTATACGGTTTTGTTTTTATTTTTGAACTTATTGAAGACATCCAATCAAAACCAATAAAAAATAGAATACAGATGAAGGTTTTTTATGATCATAAGATCTTAGCCAGGCAACAAAACAGGGTATATCTAAGTACTTTTGTGAATTAATTAGTACATTATCTCAATTATCACTTAATGACAAAATTATAATATCTGATAACGGATCAAAGTATAAAACGTTGGATAATAGAAATTCGTTTAATGATAAACGTATAAAGTAAATGCAAATAGACTTTTAAAGTCAAATAATAAATAATAGAAAAGATTTTATATTAAGTCTTTAAAGTTAAAATCATCAAATCAGGAAGAACTAATTTAATGAATAAAATTGGTATTCACCGACTAATTTTTAAAGTGCATGACTATAACCTATTTCTTTAGAAGAAAAAATATATTTTTCAGTATAGAAAGAGTATTTAATAGCATTATCCGTACTTTCGATAATGATGTTAAGACTAAAAGTATCTACGTTTTGTACGACAGAATTACATTTATCAACTTGATAAAAAACATTTTCTTTTGCTATAAGAACAAAGGTAAAATTAATCATATTACTGGGGATATCTATTATAGTATTTTTGGTTTACCTTCTCATAGTACAATTTTAACTTTCCATGACTTGGGTTTGATAACAAACAATAGAGGCATTAAGCGAAAAATTCTTTGGTTGATTTGGTATTATTTACCAGTAAAAAAGGCTAAACATATAACTTGCATATCTAATTTCACAAAAGAACAATTAATAAAGCACACAAAGTGTCCTTCAAATAAAATTACTGTAATATACAATCCAATAGGTGAAGATTTTATTTACGCACCCGGAAATTTTAATATAAAAAAACCTACTATTTTACAAATTGGTACCCGAGAAAATAAAAATCTCGAAAGAGTTATTCGGGCATTGAGTTCTGTAAGCTGTCATTTACGAATTATAGGCAATTTGACTAACCTGCAAGTAGATCTTTTAAATGAATATTCAATAGATTACTCCAACGTTTACAATCTGACTGACAAAGAAATTGTTTCAGAATATATTCAGTCAGACATTGTTAGCTTTCCTTCATTATACGAAGGCTTTGGAATGCCAATTATTGAGAGTCAGGCGATTGGGAGAGTCGTACTAACTTCTTCTATTGAACCTTTGGTTGAAGTTTCAAATAATGGAGCTTATATTGTGGATCCTTTAAATGAAAATTCAATTCGTAATGGATTCATTGAGTTAATTAATGATAGTTCATTGCGTAAGCATTTGATTCAGAAAGGCCTCGAAAATGTAAAAAATTATGCTCCAACGAAAATAGCCAAAGAATATTATGAATTATATAAATCTTTAGAAAAAAATTCCTGACCAACTTTTTCAACTATCCAAATATGAAAATAGTTTACGATAATATTATTTTTTCATTACAAAAGTCAGGAGGCATCTCAGTTGTTTGGTATGAACTTTTAAAACGATTATTAAAGGAAAGAAATAAAGACCTTCAAATCATTGAATATCAAAATGCAAATCAAAATATATTTAGGTCCAAGCTAGATTTAGATTTCAAAAAGAGAAAAACATTAAGCGATTATTTACTATTAATAAACAGATACTTAAATCCAAGACTCAAGGGGATAAATGATCCATTTATTTTTCATTCATCCTATTATAGAATTTCAACAAATAAAAATGCCATAAATATTACAACTGTACATGATTTTATATATGAGAAATTTAGAAGTGGAATAAAAAAAGAAATTCACTGTTATCAGAAAAAACATGCAATATTAAACTCTGATTTTATAATTTGTGTTTCAGAAAACACAAAAAACGACTTACTAACTTACTACCCAAAAATTAATTCGCAAAAGATTTTTGTTATACATAATGGGGTTTCTGAAGACTATTGTATAAACTCGAAAAGTAATTTCAAAATAGATTTTGAACCTCAAAAATACATTATTTATGTCGGTGTACGCGATGAATATAAACGTTTCGACATCGCTGTTGAAACAGCAAAACAATTAAAAACTAATCTCATCATTGTCGGAGGTGGCAAACTTTCAAAAGGTGAAATCAATTATATAAATTTACACCTTGCTAAAAATCAATACAAGATATTTACAAATCTTTCAAATTCTAATTTAAATGATCTTTATTCAAATGCATTATGCTTAATATATCCATCAACATACGAAGGATTTGGAATTCCAGTTATAGAAGCACAAAGGGCTGGCTGTCCTGTTATTGCGTATAATAATGGAGCTATCAAAGAAATTATAGGAGAAACAGCACTCTTATTTAATATATTTAACACAACAGAAATAGCTAAAATCATTACTGATAATTTATTTGATTCAACGCTTAGAAATAGAATTATAAGTGCCGGATTGACAAACTCAAAAAAATATTCATGGGAAATAACATATGAGAAAACAAGAAAGATATATGACTCTTTATCAAAATAAATATCCTTAACAACTCATGCAATAATTCAAATAAATTTTCGTTACAGACATATTCTATTTATCTAATTTTATTTATGAAAGTTTCAATAATCACAGCTACTTATAATAGCGATAAAAATTTACAACGAACTATTGATTCTATTGCAGATCAAGACTATAGTGATATTGAGCATATTATTATAGATGGCGGGTCGACTGACGATACAATACAAATTATTGAATCAAATAAAAATAAGATATCCAAATTTATTTCTGAAAAAGACAACGGTATTTATGATGCATTGAATAAAGGCATCAAACTTGCAACAGGCGATATTATAGGTTTTTTAAATTCAGATGATGTTTTCTCAAATAACCATGCTATTTCAAAAATTGCAAGTTGTTTTGAAATAAAAAAATGTGATGTTTTATATGGAAATCTCGTTTATCAGACTAAACATAACTCAAATCCAAAAACTGTTCGTTACTGGAGAAGTAATATTTTTCATACAGGGTGTTTAAAATACGGATGGATGCCACCCCATCCTACACTTTATTGTAAAAAAACAATTTATGATCAGTATGGACTTTATAATGAAAAATTTAAGATTTCAGCAGACTACGATTTTATTTTAAGGATATTCAAACAACCTGAGATTATTAAAACATACTATCCGGCAGTAATAGTCAAAATGAATGTTGGAGGAGTCAGCAATGGTTCAATTAAAGGTATAATCAAAAAAACGAACGAAGATTTACTTGCATTAAAATTAAATAAAGTCGGTGGGTTTTACACAATTGTATTCAAATACTTACGAAAGATAAGTCAATTAAACAAAATACGAAATACAAAATTTCCATGCTAAACGCATCGATAGTCCTTTACAATCATATCCTCTCAGAAATCTCACCTTTGTTAGAATGCTTACGGAAATCAACAGTTGTTTCGCAAGTTATTTTAATTGATAACTCTCCCAATGAAAATCCCGATTTAAAAAAACTATCCGGGAACTATCATTTCCCCGGTAAAAACCTTGGCTACGGCACCGCCCACAACATTGCTATCCGCCAAACAATAGAACAAGGTATCCCCTACCACCTTGTTATAAATCCTGACATATCTTTTGACCCTTCCATTCTATCAGAAATTGAAGAATTTATGAATAATAATCCGGATATAGGATTATTAATGCCCAAAATTATCTATCCAAACGGAGAAATTCAGTATCTTTGCAAACTGATTCCCACACCTTTTGATTTGATAATTAGACGGTTCTTACCGAAAAGCTGGACACTGAAACGTACAGAGAAATTTGAATTACGAGAGTCAGGGTATAATAAGATCATGGATGTACCCTATCTTTCAGGCTGTTTTATGTTTTTAAGAGCTAAGGCAATTAAAGAAACAGGCATGTTTGATGAACAATTTTTTATGTATCCGGAGGATATTGATTTAACCAGACGCATACACAGGCAATTCAGGACAGTTTTTTATCCAAATGTATCCATTATTCATCATTACGCTAAAAGTTCGTATATAAGCAAAAGAATGCTGTTTATTCATATGTTTAATATGATAAAATACTTCAATAAATGGGGGTGGATATTCGATAAAGAAAGAAGGAAGGTAAATCGGGAAACATTAGCGCAATTGAAATAAGTGATAGTTGTTTGATTGTTAAAAAAACACTTGTTTCATTGTAATTATTGAGATAATTAGTAGAAACTTGAAAATTGAGGATTTTAAAATAGAGGACTGCAACTATGAATTTCAGCTTTATCCAAATAACAAGTGCCACCATGGTACTCTTTGCCATTATTGATATTTTAGGGTCCATACCTATCATACTCAATATAAAACGCAAAGGGCTAGTCGTTTATTCATTCAGGGCAAGCGTGGTAGCCTTTTTTATTCTGATTGGGTTTCTGTTTTCGGGAGAAGCAGTACTAAAACTATTTAATGTTGATATCCAATCTTTCGCTGTTGCCGGTTCGTTGATTATTTTTATCTTTTCCCTCGAAATGATCCTGGATGTGGAGATATTCCGCAATCATGGGCCCGAAGGAGGATCTTCCATTATTCCAATAGCATTTCCCCTAATAGCAGGTCCCGGGTCATTTACAACCTTACTTACGCTTCGGGCAGAATATGCCACGGAGAATATCATAGCTGCCCTGGTATTGAATATGGTTTTTGTATTCTTTGTGCTCAAATCAACGTCCAGAATTGAAAAGATAATTGGTGAAGGAGGTATTTATATTCTTCGTAAGTTTTTTGGAATAATCCTGTTAGCTATAGCTGTGAAACTCTTCACGACAAATATCGGATCACTTTTATAAAGAGGTAAGGAGTAAGAAGTAAGAGGTAAGGAAAATGGGAACAGATTTTTGTTCATTTTCTTACCTCTTACTCCTTACTACTTCCAACTACCTACTACTTACCTCTTGCCTCTTACCTCTTACCTCTATTTTCTAGTATTCAAACCTCCCAAACTCACTTTCAATCACCAGTTCCTTTTTATCGGAAGCTTCGCAATATCCTACAATCTGAGCATCAATGTTGAAAGATTTAGAAATGTCAATAACTTTCTGCGCTTGTTCAGCAGGCAGGTAAACTTCCAGGCGGTGTCCCATATTGAACACTTTGTACATTTCCTTCCAATCGGTACCTGATTCTTTTTGAATAAGTTGAAACAATGGCGGTACAGGAAACATATTATTCTTTACTACTTTCAGTTGATCTATAAAGTGAAGAATCTTGGTCTGGGCACCACCAGAGCAATGGACCATCCCGTGAATATGAGGTTGCATTTCTTCAAGCAACCGTTTTACAACCGGTGCATATGTACGTGTTGGTGACAGTACCAGCTTTCCGGCATTGATTCCCAGGCCCTCAATTTCATCAGTCAGCTTCTTTGAACCTGAATATGCCAGATCCTGTGGTATATTGGGATTGTAACTTTCGGGGTATTTAGCTGCCAGGTAATTGGCAAAGACATCATGACGTGCGGAAGTTAACCCGTTGCTGCCCATGCCTCCGTTATATTCTTTTTCATAAGTAGCCTGCCCTGATGAAGAAAGACCTACGATGACATCTCCGGCTTTAATATTTGCGTTATCTATAACCTGACTCCTTTTCATTCTACAGGTCACAGTGCTGTCCACAATAATGGTACGTACCACATCGCCCACGTCAGCCGTTTCGCCGCCCGTAGGGTAAATATTTACACCCATCCCTCTTAATTCCTCCACCAGCTCATTTGTGCCGTTTATAATGGCTGAAATTACGTCTCCGGGTATGAGGTTCTTATTCCTGCCAATGGTGCATGATAATAAAATATTATCTGTTGCTCCTACACAAAGCAAATCGTCGATATTCATGATCAAAGCATCCTGCGCAATTCCTTTCCATACTGATATATCACCAGTCTCGCGCCAGTATACATATGCCAGTGAAGATTTGGTTCCTGCCCCATCGGCATGCATAATGTTGCAATACTCAGGATCATTCCCTAAAAAGTCGGGGATTATCTTGCAAAATGCCCTCGGGTATAGTCCTTTATCAATATTACGAATTGCATTATGCACATCTTCTTTCGATGCAGAAACCCCTCTTAAATTATACCGTTGATCACTCATTTATTCTTAGTTTATTATTATTCCGTGTTCTGTGTTCTGTGTTCTGTGTTCTGTGTTCCGTGTTCCGTGTTCTGTGTTCCGTGTTCTGTGTTCCGCGTTTTTTTCAATCTATCAATATTCTAATAAATGAACCAAGCCTCTGTCCCAATAACACGGAACACAGAACACGGAACACGGAACATTTCTACCTTTCAGTACTATCTACCGGAGGCGGCAATCATTTCCGTAATTTTCTTATTAAAAACGTCTTCAGTCAGAAGCTGTTCCAGGGTGATATGCATGCGATAGCACCAGAAATTACGAGGGTTGCTCGGAACATTTATTCTTTCGGCCAAAGGGTGTTCATTACGCAGCACCACATCAATGGCCATCCAATCCTGCCAGGGCAATATAATCCACATGGCATTTGAAAGTAAATGCTGATCGATGATTCGCTCAATAATCCATGTTTCACATACTGCCGGTGCCGGGCCTTGCATGCCCAGTGCCCTGTTATAGAATCGTTGGGTCAATGCTGCATCTTCTTCCCACCATGCACGTATCGGGTTCATATCATGGGTTGAGGTGGTACAAACCGATCTGTACGGTGCATCAGCCGGCATGGCAAATTCCGTATTTGGTTTCTTAGGCATTCGCTGTATCTCCAGGCTCAGGATTTCCAGAGCATTCATTACATCGGGTACCGAATCGGGTACCATACCCAGATCTTCCCCGCAAACTAACATTTTAGTAGCCGATATAAGGGCCGGTAGTTTTTTCAATGCCTGTTGTTTCCAGAATTCTGTATGCCTGTGATAAAAATAATCCACATAAATCCGATCCAGTGTACGCCGGTTCTCATCGGTCAGGTCCCTGAACGTAGCAGAGCTATGCATGGAAATCCGTGGATGGAATTTATCTGGTTGCCTGGAGTCACGGATAAAAAGCACTTCGCAATGCAACGCATACAATCCATCGCGGATTAACACTTCCTTGGTTCCAAAATTATAACCCAGTGAAGCAAAATGAGCTTCTATCTTCTTTTGTGTATCGTATTCAGGCTTGAACTTAAAGTTTTGCCAACCATCAGTCAGAAGGTATTCACGTGTTACTTCATCACTGTATTTTCCAAAAGTAGCGTAGATCACATGTTCCTTCAGAAAAGGTTTTAAGAAACGGTTTTCATCCCATTTCAATCCTTTCGATTCTATTTCAGTACGTGTAAATGGCAAGGCGGGATGAAAAGTCCCGGTTAATCCCCATACGGCATTTACCGGTATTTCCCAAATACGAAAGAATCCCAGGATATGGTCAATGCGATACGCATCAAAGTATTCGGCTAATTTCTGAAAACGCTTCCTCCACCATTGATACCCGTCCATTTCCATCAGTTCCCAGTTATAGGTTGGGAACCCCCAGTTTTGTCCGGTGGCAGAGAAATCATCAGGTGGTGCACCGGCCTGGGCATTTATATTAAATAATTCAGGTTCAACCCAGGCATCCACACTCCGTGGACTGACACCAATCGGGATATCGCCTTTTATGGCCACGCCGTTTTCGCGGGCATAATCGTGTACATCAATAAGTTGCTTGTGCAAATGGTATTGAAGGAAATAATAAAGGGCAATTTCGTGATAGTGAGCTGTATCCTTTATGGACAATGCTTCTATTTCGCTCTTGTTATAGACGTTAAACTTATCCCATTTACTGAATTCAGGACTTCCGTTCAAATCACGAAGATATGAGAATGCAGCGTATGGTACCAGCCATTCCTTATTTTTCTCAAAAAACAGCTTATAGTCGTCTGAGGCAAATACAACGGGACTTTCCTGAGGATAGATGATCTTGAAGAATTCCCATTTTGCCATCAAAACGTTCTGGTAATCTGAGAAATTCTTTTCGTTAAGTTCTTTCTTTTTAGACTGAAAATAGTCTTTTTGTTTCTTGGTCTTTAGTTTTCCGACACTTTCAAGGTGCAGGTATATGGGATGCAGCGCATAAACCGAAACCGCATTATAGGGATATGAATCATAATTGGAATGGTATAAAATGGTGTCGTTTATCGGCAGAATCTGTATGATTCGCTGACCGGTCTTTTTAGCCCAGTCCACCATTTTCTTTAAGTCATTGAATTCGCCGATTCCAAAGCCTTCCTCACTACGCAGGGAGAATACCGGGATAGCAACCCCTGTTGCTTTCCACGAAGGAATAGTACGAATAAAATGTTCATCCGTGACTATTGTCAAAGCAAGTTTATCAGTCTTTTCAACCAACCTGTTAGGTCCCCCACCCCATGCCAGCACCTCATCGGTTTTAGAATCAACAATCAGGTATTTATATTCAAGAGGGAACTTAATTTTAGTCGGATCAAGTGTAGTGCTCCATATCGGAAATCGAGATTCATTGAGTCTGACTTTCTTATTAACATCCCAGTTACCCAATGAATCCTGGTTGCCTATAACCGCAACATGTCTTTCAGGCTCCATTTGTGGACAATTCAGGCGAAGAATCAGATTTTTTGAAGACACTGTTGTGCTTACCTTCAACGATGTTCTTTTGAAAAAACAATCCGTAAATGCTGTTGATACAAACGGGCTATCACCATTTGATGCCCGCCAGTTATCTATAACAGTTGTATTTTCACTGGCAAAAGAGAATTGAATTTCCCGGATACTGCCGTATTCATGTTCCAGTGATTTATCAGGGTTTTGAATGGCATACTGATATGAAACAGTTGCTATGCTGTCAATTTGTATTTCTGCTTTCCATTCTGATTTCTCATTACAATGCATTCCGTATTTTTGAATGGAATTGCCCGATGAATGCAATATCAGGCACATAGTCTGGCCCCATTGCATTTTATAATGTATTTTAAATTGGATTTTCATATGTTCCTCCTCAACTAATAGGGTACAAAATTACAAAAATAAAGCTCAATAAAAAAGTTGAAAAGCCACATGGCGAAAAGAAAGACTGCAAACGTTTGAACTGAGTGACCCGGAATTGTAAACAAATCTCAGTACTTTACTGCCCCAACCGTATAATTACTATTTGCAAGAGTGTTGGTTTTAATAGTTTTAGAATATATCAATTCCGGTTTTAATCACTCAAATACCCATTTTAAAAAAGAATACCCGTAAAAAGATACCGTAAAAAGAGCCGGATATTGATTGAATTATCAAAAACAAAAAACGTCTTTAAATGCTTTTTGGAAGCAATTTAAAGACGTTTACATGAGGTACTTGGCGGATTCGAACCGCCGTGTGCGGTTTTGCAGACCGGTGCCTAGCCACTCGGCCAAAGTACCTTGTTTTTCGGTTTGCAAAGATAGTATTTTTTTGGTTCTGAACAAATATCTCCGTTCAAATAAGGCAAAAAAACTCAATTTACTGCGTTATTACCTTTTATCCTGATGTTTATTATTCTGTAAATCCTGTAATAATTTACGTTTAAATTCACGTTCTGCTTTGTAATATTTAAAAAGAGTTTCAGGTTGCAAAAGTTTCCGCAGCTTAAGGTGATAGTTTTTAAACATTTGCGCTTCCTTAAATTCATACTCCACGTATTTATCATTTAAATCGGCATAATTAGGCTTTACGGTCTTAGCATCTTTAAGGGCAGACTTAAAAAAATCATGCCTTTCCTGATGCATTTTCCAAATTGACTGTTCATAATCCATAAATACCGGTTTGACAATATCTGTTTCTCTCGGAGTTAACTGTGATTTAGAACTCAGGCATTGCCATTTAAGTGCATGTAAATCCTCAATTTTAGGAAACCTATGGTCATCCTGTGCGAATGCTACAGTACTCAAAAATACCAGCATCCCTAATAAAGCATATTTTAACCGTTTCATATTCAGAGTGTTTTTCAAAAAAGAATAATTCTTCATTTCATTTTATTTTGTAGGTTCTTCTACGTATACTTCCGCCAATGAGTTTTCATCAACCTGTGAAAGCACATACGATTCATAATTCTCGGCATTGTTTGTTGCATTATTTTTATTTACGGTATAAAATATTTGTCCCATTAATAAAACACCAATAAACATGGCAGCCATATACATCCAGGGTCTAAATACTTTTCGGGCAAATGATTTTTTAAATCCAACCTGTTCTTCCATTTGAAGGGCAAATTGGTCGAAATAATTTTCAGGAACGCCAAACGGCAGCTCTTTACTCATTTCTTCTATCATTATGTTTTTATTGTTTTTCATACTGCTTCTTTGACTGTTCAAATGTAACCGGGTTTAATTTGATTCGATTTTTTATGTTAAATCTTACGAAAAAATATTTAATTCATTTACATCACTCATCATCATCTGTAAAATACTTTTCAATTTTCTTTACAGCATAATGGTACGACGCTTTTAAGGCCCCAACGGAAGTACCCAGGATAGCTTCCATTTCATCATAGGTAATATCGTCAAAGTATTTCATATTAAATACCAGGCGTTGCTTTTCGGGCAAAGTTAGTATAGCCTTTTGCAGTTTCAATTGAATCTCCGTACCATTAAAATAGGTATCAGCCTTTAAATTTTGAAGCAACACTTCTTCCACATCATCAATCGAGCTTTGGCTTCGCATACGTTTATTCGTCAGGAAAGTCAGCGTTTCATTGGTAGCTATCCGGTATAGCCAGGTTGAAATCTGAGAATCACCCCTAAAACCATCCAAGCCATTCCAGGCCTTTAAAAATGTGTTTTGCAATACATCATTGGCATCGTCATGCGAAAGAACCATTTTCCGGATATGCCAGTAAAGTCGCTCCTGATAGGTTCGGACAATCACTGAAAAAGCTCCTGCCCGCCGGTTCGGCTGACTAAATTGATGAACTAATTCCTCTTCAGTTGGATTCATATGTATTCAGTTGGGGAATTTTGCACCAATTTTATCCTTGTTAAATTTTTCATTTGACTATCTCAAAAGAAAATAGTTTAATTACCTGTAATTAATTCACTCTGGAGATGTCAGTTCGTCCGGCAAAGAAACGAATAATATTCTTTGAAACAAAACGACTCATTTCATTCCGCGCTTCTATAGTTCCAGTACCATTGTGCGGGGCTAATACCACATTATCAAGTTCGAAGAGTTCCCTGCTTATGGCAGGTTCAAATTCGTACACATCCAGGGCGGCATAATTAATCCATTCGTGTTGCAAAGCTTCAATCAATGCCTCTTCATCCACTACCGGTCCTCGTGCTGTATTGATTAAAATGGCTGTTTGTTTCATTTTCTGAAGGCCGTTCCTGCCTATTAAATGAAATGTCTCCCGGGTTAACGGAGTATGCAGTGAAACAACATCACTAACTTCCAGTAATTTACCCAGTTCAAGTTGTTCTGCCTGATACAGTTGTTCAAGTTCCGGCGACAGACGATTGCGGTTATTATAAACAATTTTCATGCCACTGGCCAACGCCCTTCGTGCAAGTGCCTGCCCGATACGACCCATACCAACAATCCCCAGCGTTTTTCCGTACAACGACTGGCCCAGGTTTTCCATCACTCCCCATTTCAATCCATCCGGGATACGCATTTTCCGGTCACATTCGGGAATTCGGCGGGCTGCAGCAAGCATCAGAGCAAATGCATGTTCAGCAGTCGGTTCAATAACAGGATCGGGTGTATTGGTTACCACTATACCACATTGTGTTGCGTAATCCACATCTACATTGTTGTAACCAACCCCATAATTCGCTATGATTTTAATGTGTCCTTTTGCCGCTTCAATTACTTGCTCATCCATTTTAAACTGAAACGTAGATACAAATGCATCAAATCCTGCAATCATGTTAATAACCTCTTCTTTTGAAAAGATGTCTTTTTCAGGAAAAACAACTTCAAATTTATCAGATAATTCAGAAAACCCGTCAAAAAATAAGCGGGTGGAAACCAGTATACGCATAAGTATAATTTATTAAATAGTTTTATAGCAAAAAGCGGTTGCACAAATATACTTGGTTTGCAGGAGTTTTGCAAACATAAAATACCAACTATGAAATATAATAATTAAAAAAAACGGAACAATTTAAACTGATTTTCGAAAATTATGACAACATTTGCAATTACTACAATAAAAAATCAGCTTTCCAAAAACAACTTTGAAAGTTGTATGTTTAATAATTGTTATAAGCTTTCATCGAATAAAAAGTAACTAAAAAACAGATTACCCTCAATTTTAATTTTTCTGAAACCAGAGTATAAACATAAACTAAAATTGCATGAAGATTCACGAATATCAAGCGAAAGAGATTTTCTCACGTTACAACATCCCTGTAACAAAGGAGGTGTTGTGTTATACAGTAGGAGAAGTTAGCGGTGCCACGGTTAAATTAGGGCTTCCTGTGGTAGTAAAAGCCCAGGTACTAACAGGTGGGCGAGGCAAAGCAGGCGGCGTAAAACTTGCAAGGTCACTGGATGAAGCCAAGACAGCTGCAGAACAAATATTAGGCATGGAGATTAAGGGTTATCTGGTTGAAAAAGTGTTGGTTGCTCAGGGAGTAAAATTCAGTTCTGAATATTATGTTGGATTAACCATTGATCGCAATACCAAAACCGTGTTATTTATGGCCAGCAGCGAAGGCGGTGTTGAAATTGAGGAAGTAGCTAAAGACAACCCGGATGCTATTTTAAAATTCCCCATAGATCCTGATCTTGGAATGACTCCTTTTATGGCCAGAAAAATTGCCTTTGCTCTTTTCCGTGATTTCTCGCTGGTAAAACAAGCCACTGTTCTTTTCCAGAAACTATATCAGATTTTCATTGATACTGATGCTTCGCTGGTAGAAATAAACCCTTTAGTACTGACTGATGAAGGAAATTTGCTTGCACTCGATGGTAAAATGAATTTCGATGATAATGCCCTGTTCAGGCAAAAAGAAATAAATGCATTACTCGAGCCTACTGAGGATGAAGTAAAAGAACTGGATGCCAAAGAAAAAGGATTAACGTACATTCGTCTCGACGGCTCTATTGGCTGTATGGTAAATGGTGCCGGACTTGCCATGGCTACCATGGATATGATAAAGTACTATGGCGGATCACCGGCTAACTTCCTGGATATTGGCGGCAGTTCAAATCCCCAGAAAGTAATTGATGCCATGAACCTGTTACTTTCCGATAAAAATGTGAAAGTGGTCATGATCAATATATTCGGTGGAATAACCCGTTGCGATGATGTTGCCCGTGGGCTTATTGCTGCCCTCGATCAACTTAAGGTTAATATACCCATTGTAGTCAGGTTGTCGGGCACTAACTCAAAAGAAGGTCTTGAAATTATTAAGTCAGCAAATCTTCCTGTGGTTGAAACCATGACCCAGGCAGCACAAATGGCGATAAGCCTTTGTTCTTAGTTGATTGGTTGATTGGTTGATTGGTTAATTGGTTAATTCGTTAATTCGTTAACTAAGCTAATTATGCTTTTCGGTAAAAAGGATTCTAATAAACTTATTCAACTGTCACAACCAATCATCTTAAAGACCTTATTCAACTTAGTCAACCAATTAACGAATTAACAAATCAACCAATCAACTAATCAACTAATTAACCAAATATGAGCATACTCGTCAATAAAAACACAAAATTAATCGTTCAGGGAATTACGGGAAGAGATGGAAGTTTTCATGCTGCTAAAATGAAGGCATATGGAACAAATGTGGTGGGTGGAGTATCACCCGGAAAAGGTGGGCAGAAAGTAGATGGAATTCCAGTATTCAACACAGTACAGGAAGCTGTAAAGGCTACAGGCGGAAATACTTCCATCATATTTGTACCAGCCCCGCTGGCTGCCGACGCAATACTGGAAGCTTCGGAAGCCGGGATCGAATTGGTAGTTGCTATTTCAGAAGGAGTTCCGACATTGGATATGGTACGAGTAACCCCGTATTTAAAAAAGAATGGTACAATGCTTATCGGGTCAAACTGTCCCGGTCTTATTTCACCGGATGAATCATTAGTAGGCATTCTGCCGGCAAACATATTCTTAAAAGGAAATGTAGGACTAATGAGCCGCAGCGGCACACTTACCTACGAGATGGTAAATCAGCTAACCTTAAGTGGTCTGGGTCAAAGTACCTGTGTCGGTATTGGCGGCGACCCTGTTGCAGGACTGTATTATCAGGAATTGTTGCAACTATTTCAGGATGATCCAGAAACCAAAGCCATCGTACTTATTGGTGAAATAGGCGGTGATGCTGAAGAACGTGCCGCCCTGTATATTAAAGAACATATCACCAAACCGGTAGTTGCCT
>Ga0302207_1000418_pt1 | contig 17378 bp, 9 predicted proteins | sample II_Fen_E2_2_FD_198792 | JGI IMG/M metagenome (GOLD analysis project Ga0302207, IMG submission 198792) | Peat permafrost microbial communities from Stordalen Mire near Abisko, Sweden - II_Fen_E2_2 | ecosystem: Environmental > Terrestrial > Soil > Wetlands > Permafrost | place: Sweden: Abisko...
TGTATTCTTCTTTGAACTCAGCTCAACTTGATGCTTTAGAAGATAAGGGATATATTTTCTTGTGTCAATATGCCGGACTTGAAGGGAATGTTTACTTCACTAAAGATAGAACTTGCTCCAGTGATGATTATAGAACCATCGCAAGAAACAGAACTATCAACAAGTCTCGTAGAGCTGTTAGAGTTGCTTTGTTACCGTACATCAACTCTCCTTTGTTGGTTGATCCCACAACTGGATATTTGTCTTCTGCTAAAATTACCGTTTTCAAAAATATAGTAACCGATATTCTTTCTACAATGAAAGCTAATGGCGAAATATCTGGATATACGGTAACTATAAGTTCTACCCAGAACGTTATCCAAACTGATACTTTGCAGATTGATTACACGATCGTTCCTCTAGGAGAGGCTGAAAATATTGCTGTTACTGAAGGTCTATCACTGACAGGAGCTTAAAATAAAACAATTTCCACAACATGTTTAAAGCGTGTTGTGGATTATACAAATAATAAAACAGAAAATTATGGCAGTAATAAATGACGTAGCGTATAGTTTTTCGATGATAAAACTCACCAGTGCTGCATTAGGTATAACGGACGATTCCTCTATTCTTCAGGGCGTTTCGGCTATTAAATGGAGTAAGTCTAGGGAAGTAAAAAATAACTATGGGCTTGGTGGAAATGTGGTAAGTAGAGGCTTTGGAAACAAAGTTTGTACGGGTTCTATTACAATGGACTACAATACTCAACAGTTATTGAAGAAACTTGGAAAAGGATCTTTGATGGACTTAGGAGAATTTGATTTGGTATTGTCTTTTGCGAACGCCTTTGCGGGTTCAGATTGGACCGCTGAAACAGTTACATTGAAAGGATGTATACTTACAGAAGAAGGAATTGATGCAAAAAATGATGATACCGACATCACAAAAGAGTTTAATCTTAATCCAAAGAAAATTGTCACAGATGGCGAATCTTCAGACTCAGACTCCTCTCTATAATTCTATAACTTCTTGATTATTTGATTTTTTTAAGGCAGATCCCAAAAAGATCTGTCTTTTTTGTAAACTACTCTAACACAGTTGCTACTATTCTCATTAAATATCACAAATAATTTTAGTTATGGAATCAGAAGAAAAAGGTTTTAAAGTAGATGGTGCGCTGAAAGAAAAAATAGCTGCACACGTTAAAGAATTAAGAGTTAAAAATCCAGCTTTGAAAAAAGTTTTCCCTATCGTTGTTCAGGGTGATGAGTATGATGAAAAAGAGGTGTATGTTGGTTATTTTAAACAGCCGGACATGAGTTCTTTCTCAAAATACATTTCAATCTCCCCTAAAGATCAGGTGGGTGCATTAAGAGAACTTGGAAAAGATTGTTTCGTTGATGGAGATAAAGAAATGCTTACGGATTCTTTATTCTTGTTTGGTACAATGGCTCAGTTGTCTAGTATTATTCAGGTAAGAGATTCTGCCATCGTAAATTTATCAAAACCTGGGAAGTAAAAGAGACCCAATATTTCAGGAAACGGATAATCTATATCCGACATTATTTCCCAGGTGTAAAAGTTGAGGAGTTAACAGATGAAGAGTTTGCGATGTATTCAGAAGATGCCTGTTGGCTTCACAATGAAATGCAAATGATTCAGCAAGTTAAATCCGCAGGAATAGGAAAATAAAAACAACCTCTTACTTAATAGTAGGGGGTTGTTTTTAATCTAGGCATTTGTGTTTTATCTATTCTTTTAAAAAGCAATAAGATGGCAGCAATAGAAGACTATGTAGTTAATTATCAGGTAAACGTCCAGGCGCAAACAGCTATAGAGACTTTTAATAAGATAAAGGTTTCTGTAGATGGGCTTAGTGAGGTTTCTGAAAGATTGAAAGCTATTACTGGAAGTATTAATTCTTTCAGTAAGGCTTGCGGTAAATTACAAGTTGCTCCTATTGAATTAAAAATAAATACAGCAAAGGCTGAGGCTTCTTTAGAAAGAGTACTTGGCCTTATTGAAAAAATAAAAGCTGGAAGTAATATAAATCTTTCTGTTAATGGTGGAGGAACCAGTGGTGCCACTAGGGCTAGAAATGAAGTGATGCCTATGGCTTCTTCCAGGAAATCTAATCAATATGAATCCGGAAGATTTGTAAGTACTCCAGTAAGCACCTATCGAGCATTAGGTAATACTATGGTTGATAGTGGAGGATTGATGGCTGTAGATATGTTGAAAGGATTCGGTTTTGCTTATGGTATTACCGGGTTGATGTCAGCTATGAATAGTATTGTGAAGACTTCTGCTGAATTTGAGAACATCACAAAGACTACTGAAGATATTCTTAAGGCTCACGATACAGCTCCAAATTTTGATAAGAGATTTGGAAATATGGTTGCGAATATTCGTAATGTTGCCAAGGATACAAAATTTACTACAACTGAAGCCGCCCAATCAGGTCAATACATGGCCCAGTCTGGTTTAACAATGAATGAGATAAAAAAATCTATTCGTCCGGCGGCAAATATAGCGTTAATTGGAGACACCAAACTAGATGCTGCAACGAATGCTTTGACCGATATAATGTTAGGTTATAAGATTAAGGCTGATCAAATGGATCACGTTGCAGACGTTCTGACAATGACGTCTACCAGATCGAAAGCTAGACTTATCGACTTGGCTGAATCAATGAAATACGCTGGATCAATATTGGGAAGTTTGAAAGTTCCATTTGAAGAATCTACCGCAGCACTTGGTATTTTAGGAAGTGCCGGTATGCGTGGATCTCAGGGTGGTACTGCTATGAGGCAGATAGTAATGAACTTGACTCATCCGACAAAGAATCAACAATTAGCTTGGAAGAAAATTGGAGTAAGCCAATATGATAAAACTGGTAATCTTCGTGATCTAGTTGATATTTTTTCAGATTTGCACAATAAAGGATTCAATGCAAATATAGCCGGATACTTCTTCAGAACAACCGCTGCTAATGCTGCCGTAAGATTATCGGATGAAGTAAATAAATGGAATCAGATTATCTCAGAGAACTTTATGTCTCAGGGAATATCAAATAAAATAGCTAACGATAAAGAAAATGTTATTTCTGGATTATGGGCACAGTTAACTTCTAACTTTGAAGATAATGGAATTACTGTATTTAAAGAGATGCAGCCTAAGATAGAAGGACTATTGAAGAGTGTAATTAATTGGTTGGCTACTCCAGAAGCTACCGAAAGGCTTAAAAATATTGCTGAAATGATATTTAAGTTTGCTAAAATGATATGGGGTGTTACTTCAGATATATTGGCAATAATAAATGTATTGTGGCCAGTTCTTGATTTTTGGGCTGAATGGCAACTAAAGATATTTGGAGTTATAGCTGTACTTAGAACGTTCAGAGGTATTTTAACAACTAGTGGATGGTTTATTCCTTACATAACTAAAATAGGAGAAGCCGCAAAGGCTATGTGGGCTTTTGGGAAATCCATATGGGGAGTACTAACCGCTCAAAAGGCATTAGATGCTTTATCTGTTTTCCCAACTGCTGCTGGTGTAGGAGGCAAAAAAGCTACCGAAATGTTAGTGGGAGCTGGAGAGGTTGAAGCTGGCGCAGTGGTTGCTGGGGGGGCTGGGGCGGCTGGAGGTGGTGCAGCAGCTCTTGGTGGAATTTCTGCTACCGGTATAGGATTAATAGCTGTAGCCTTGGGTGCTGCTTCTTATGGTCTAATAAGCTGGAATAGTGGCATGAATGAAGCTATAGATTTAAGAAAAAAACTTGCAGACCAAGATAGAGTAATAAACGGAATGGGTGTTGGGAGCAATGCTATAGTTGATGATCAATATTTGCAAATTCATGTAAATCACTGGAAAGACTTAAATGGTCAACTTCAGGAATATATGGATAAGAAGAACAAGATAGACGGAATGGTGGCTTCTGGTAATGGGGGAACTCAGGAAACAAAAATAAAAGATCTGTCAGATGAAATGGATAGGCTTAAACCTTTTGTTTCCGGCTATTGGTCTAGACTATTTACTTCAAGTTCAAATTCAATGCAAGCAATATCTCCTTATTTAGGACATTTGAATGGGAGATATGATTCGGCAATTGGAAGAGTAAGAACTTTATATGGAAAAGTTTTACCGCAAGAAAATGCTACTTATGTAGATCGCCTATATGGAGCTGCTTATTTATCTAAATTAGGTGGAAGCATGTCTACTGGATCAGAAGCCTTAAATCTACGTTCTTATTTTGAGCGTAAATTTATGACTGCTGGGAACATGAAAGAATTCAACGCAGTTACTTTAGAGTTCAATAGAAGAATGAAAAGTATTGTCGGAGGAATTGATCATAGATACGATACAGTAGGAGCTTCTGAAATAGGTAATTTAACTGTAGAACAAAGAAGTCATACATACGCTTATGCGAAGACTTTAGCTTCTGTGTTGACAGATGCGTTTTATGGTGGGTTAAAAGATGAGCAGCCGAATATAGCTAAGAAGATTGCAGATATAAGAACAATGATCGGAGAGTTAGCTCAGGGATTAGCTGTTGATACAAAAACATTCCAAAGTTTCTTATATAACTCAACGGGAATTCCAGCATTTGATCCAAAGAAAGTACAAAAAGATATGTTTGGTGCCACTATGATGAGGTATATGGGTGCCGATTTTAAAACAAAGTCTTTCAAAAATACAGAACAGGCTCAATTGTTTGTTGATCTTTATGGGTCTGAACAAATGGCTATAAGTAAAACTGATTCTAAGACAAGAAATAAATTAGAAACAGATTTCAACAAACAACACCCATACGTTAAGGCTTTTGTAGCAAATGCTAGAAAAATGATTGGAGAACATACTCCAGCAGACGAAAAACAAAAACCTTCCCCATATCACGCAAAAGATTTCCAAGATTTAGGAAAGAAACCTGGAGAAAATGGTGCCGGAGAATCCGCTTATAAATCTCATTATGGAGAGAATGCGGCCCCTAAACAAATAATAGTTAGAATTAATAATTTAATGAACATAGATAAAATAGATATGACTAATCCACACATGGCTCAGGCAGTGCATGACATAAAAGAAGCGTTGGCTCAAACATTGGATGATGTTGTTGCTGATTTTACCTCAAACATGGGATAATATTATGAGTAGTTATACAGATTCTATATTCTCCAGTTTAAAGTGGAATTCAGTTAATACAGGAATGGATTATCTGGAAGCTTTAGTTGGAAGCGTCCATTATCAAGAAAACCATAAGGGGCAATTGCAGTATCTATCTCCCACTCCAGGTAAAAACATGTATGTGGCTAGATATGAAAGTATGTTGGCACATGTTGTATACGAAGAGTTGGGGTCGTTATATTCAAAATACAAAACAAATTCTGAAAATATAAGAGAAAAAGCTGCCGTTGCTGCTAAGCAAAAGCAGATGAAAGTTATTATCAAGAATCAAAACTTTCCTTCAGGACTTTCTTCTGGGGTAACGGATGAGGATGGTAACTTAACACCGGAAGCTTTGAAGATATGGCGTAAGCTAGATACTCCAAGAACATTTAGCTATACTTCATACGATGCTCTTACAAAACAGACTACGGAGCTTACAAAAACATCGTCTAATTTAACTTTTATAGATTACTCTGCAATAATAGATTTTGGAAATGATAAGAATATTGTATTGTCTAAAGTAACTGGAAGAAAGTATAGTAGAAAAGAAATTGTGTCTGGTGGTGATGAGGTATTTTCTTGTAATGGAAAAATAGTTAGTGATTACGCAGATGTATATCCGTTTGATGAGGTGGCTAAATTTATTGAGTTGATGGATTATAATGGTGTGCTCAACATTCAGACGTTGGCTTGTGGAGTTCATAATATAACTCAAATATTGATCCAGAGTTATAAGATGGGCCAAACTATGGGATTTAAAAATGAGCAGCCATATAGTTTTAGTTTTATAGCCATACAACCGGACCGTGAAGTTACGGCAAATTCAGACACCATTTCTATAGTTAATGATTCTATTTCTTCAAACGCATCAACCGGTTGGCTTAATTCAAGTTTAGCTGCTAGGGTAAATAAAAAAGTAAATGAACAGGTTAATAAAACTGTTGACAGTACACTTACAAAGGCTAGTGATACTGTAGAAGAAATCATAGGAAATATAATTTGATATGAAAAGTAGTGTAGGAAAAGATTACCCAGATCAGGTAGATATACTAGATTGTAAAATTATCATTTGGAATTTAAACTCTAAGGATGATCTTATGACCATACCAAGTAATGCTATAGTATTAAGAGAATGTGAAGATATTGAAATTGATGAAAGCTACAAAAAACTAATTGGAACCGCTACTGTAAAATTTGCATTGGGAACAGTTTTAGAAGTTCAAAAGCAACAAAATAGTGACGTGACGTATACTGAAGTAGATGGTCAAAAGATTCAAACGTTATCTGAAGTTGTAGTAGTTCCAGAAAGAATATATACAAACATGCTTGATGATGGTGTGATAGTTGAGTCGGCTACCACTACTGAAGTACTTAATCCGACTCAATTTAAAATAGGACAAAGAATTCAAATAAAATTGAGATATGTACACAATCCTGATTACTGTGGTACGGACGATTATGATACCACCACTGGAAATGACCAGTTTATTACTATGTTTGATGGGTATATAGAAAAGATAAGCGTTTCTACCCCAGTCGAATTAAAGTGTGAAAATTTAGCTAGTGCTTTGAAAAAAGTTACTTGCAGAAAAATAGTATCCGGATGGAATTCTACAGTTAATGAGTTCTTGGCCACTGGAAGCAAATACAATTTGTTGAGAGGTACCGGTTTAAAACTTCATCCACAAACTGCATCGTGCAGTATAAATATTGGAAAGATAACTCTCACTCCAGATTTAACCGTAGCGGATGTATTAACTGAATGGGCAAAGTATCAATTATATAGTTTTGTTAAGTATGATGATTCAGGTAATCCATGCATAGCTGTTGGAAGATCTTATTTTTCCAGCGATACAGCGGATTCGATTATTCATGGACAAACAACTTCAAAACTTATTCAGTTCAATTATCACGTGGCTGAAGACGGTCTTACTCTTATGAATGTAGATAAAAAGTTCCTAGCAGTTGAGGCTCAGTCTTTGGGTAAGGATGATAAATTTTATAGAATAACTATAAGAAAGAATCCTGAATATACTGGCCCTGGTGATACCACACACAAGGAATTTGAGCTTTTAAACGAAACTCATATTACGAAAAAGTCTATGAAATTAGGTGCCACAGCAATGTCCGGTACGCATACAAAAGTAGATCTAAGTTTGTATACTGTAATTCCATTCTTTTCAAAACATATGGGTATCTCCCAGTCTCAACTTATAGAAGAGGCTGAAGCATATTATAATAGATATAGTCCGAATGGAATTGAAGGAAGTCTTACTTTGTTTGGCGACCTAGCTTTACGATCAGGATCCAAGATAGAACTTTTAGACACCAGAAGACGCGAAAAGAATGGGTGGTACCTAGTTGAGGAAGTGAATACAAAATTTGGAACTAATGGGTATCGGCAAACTATAAAGATACCTTATTGTATAGCTCATGCGGAAGATAATAAATCTAACTATAAATAATTATGGGAACAAAAAATAATTCCAGCTTAAATTATGATACTAGGATTTATAACGCCATAAGAACTATAGCTGGACACAAAATAATAGATCCTAATAGTGGTACGATAAAAGATGCCAAGAAAACTTTAGGGTACGTAGCTGCAATCCATAGTGATCCAGATGAAGATCTTTATGGGACAATAGACGTAAGGGAATATATCAGTAACGAAAATTACCAGGGTGAAGATACAGCAAATGATAATGTTGGTCTTCATGAAGGTGTTTATCTTTCAGCTATTCAAGATAACTCTTCAGGGGTTGTCTTGTTGCCCATGATGTTTTCAGATGTAGTAATTGTAACGGATCCTGAAACTGTAACTGAATATGTTATAAAATATTCTCATGTGGATCAAATGCAATTGCAGGCTCATGAGAGTGTAACTGTTGGCGTTACTGAAACTGAAGCGTATCAAAATACTTCAGATACTCCAGATTATAATGAGCTTGCCCCAACTGGAAGACAAGCAGCTACACAATATACTCCGGATGGTGCTAGGACTATTGTAAATAAAGACAAAAGCGGAACTCCGGCTGCTGAATTTGATGTACTAGGAACTGGAATAGATGGACATGTTGGCAATTTACATTTTGGAGCAGATAATAGTAAGATATTTTTAGGTGCAAGTACTGCAACTGATCCGGCAGTATTAGGAAATGAGTTAGCAGATATACTTTCTAATATACTTTCACTACTCTCTAATGTAACGGTTGCTACATCAATTGGGCCTCAGCCTTTTATTAATGTAGCAGCTTTTGCAGATTTGCAAGCGAAGATAGTTTCATATAAGGCGTCTTGTAGTAATTTCTTATCTAAAAACGTAAAATTAACTTAAAATGGTTATAGTAAATCCTGGAATAGCTGAACTTGTATCTGGTACACCGGCATATGCGTTGTATCACAGAATGTTATCTGCGTTTGAAGAATCTGCCGCTGTAGAATCTCCAAACTTTTCAGGTCCAGATTATATTACAGATGGCGTTGTTGATACTGCTAAAATAGCAACAGATTTAGCTACATATACCGGTATATTAAGAGAGAACTCAGCTTATTTGTGGTCAACGGCTATAATTGATTGTGCTGAAAATAGCGGTGGGGACACTCCAGGTAATTTTACTAGTGGAACTTTTACTGGGAAGCTTACCGCATTGTTTGGCTTTGATGCTGGAGACAATGGAACAAAAATATTATCAGTATATCAGGATGTTGACAAAAATAGTTTTGTTGATATTACAGGAAAATTGAATCTTCCCAGTACCGGGTTGTTTGTAAACAATATCAACGTTGTTAGATATTCTGGGAATCAAATGATTTTTAATGCCGGCACCGGAAACGATATAAGTTTTGAAAGTGGTCTTGTAATTGGTGGCTCATTGTCATTAACTAAAGACGGAATTAAATTATCTAAAAATGTTGACGGAACTGTTGTTAGTTATGATTATTATCATTCTGGTAATAGCAATATGGGAACTGTCGACTGGGCGATGAAAAATAGTTCTGTTGCCGGTTCCCTTACGGTATCTGGAGGGTCAACATTTAATGGAGTTGTTACATCTCATAATGGAATTTCTTTAGGATTTAAGTATACTGACACAAATAACAATCCGGTAGACAAAGAAATGTTGTCTATCACTTCAGGTACTAAAATAGATGTTACTTCGGATTTAAATATTTCTGGCGCGTATGGGGTATTGTTTGATGGCAATAAATTTTTACATTATAAAGTTAAAGAAGATCTTACCTTAAATACTGGAGTAGTATGTTTATCTGCTGGAGGAAAAATACTTAATCTAGGAGATGATGGGACTTCCAGTATAACTCTTCAGTCTGGTTTGTATGATGCTAAGAATGAAAATCAAATAATATCTATTTATGGAGATGGATATTTCCCTTCTTCTTTCAGGGCCGCTCAGGGTACTAAAGATGTTGCAGCTACATATATTAATGCTACACTTTATTCAGATTATGGCTTGGTTTTGTATAAAAATTTAAGGATTGGATCAGTTACCGGCCCGAATATATATAGTGATGATGGGAAAATATTATCTATGTCTTTGTTATTGGGAACTTCTGGAATAATATCTTCAATTTCAAATATAGCTTCTACAAGTTTATACAGGTTAGATGGCTACTCCAGTCTTTCAATATCTACAGCTTCAAATTTTATAGAGATTAATAATCCAGTTGAGGCTAAAACTTCTTTAGGAATACTGAATTCAAAAACCCGCTTATTGGATAAAGAGCTATTCTTTTCCGATGGGGTTTATTTGGTAACTAACGAAGGACTTGATGGTCTAACGCATTACGGAAACTCTTATATAGATGGGAATATAGGCTCTAAAACATTTTCCAGTGGATTTGCTGGAAGTGGTTGGAAGATTCAAAAAAACGGTACTACAGGGAATATTATAGCTACTGTTGATGAGTTGGTTGTCAGGAAGAAAATGAGAGTTTATGATTTAGAAGTAGAAACAATCTCGGCATCAAATGGCGCGTTTTGGATTTCGGATTCATGTGCTGGAGATGCTGTAATAGAAATAGTATAATGGCAGTAGTTAGTTACAAAAAATTCAAGGTGTTGACCGAAAGTGCTTCTAAGGGAGCACAAGGGTTACAGCCTGGTGATATTGTAATGAGAGAATATTTTTCTTCTCCCAATTTGATTTATTCTTTGATGTGTGTTCTTGAAATAGGCACCGGTTCAATTGATATTACAAATAATGGAGTAACCACCACTAAAACCGGGGATTATTTTATTGGTGCGTTGTTATCTGGAAGCGAACCGTCAAATGATCAGCCTATGAATTTTGTAAGGATAACAAATTTATGGGATTCAAACAGGCTAGGGTCTATATATATGACCGCTAGTGATAGTGGGTCTCCATACATTGATATATGTGATGGCGTTGCTGTAGAACAAAGTTTATGTTATCCAGAAAATATAAATAACACCTCTTACATAGATCAATTTTCCCAATACAATATATTAGGAAAGGATTATTTAAAAGATATATCATATTCTAAATCTATTTCAACAAATTATAGAGTATGTTCTTTTACTAGGAACTCTACCTCATTACCTTCAGCAACGTTTGTAGGCTTATCACAAACATTAAAAAATAATTTAGGTAATCCTAACGAAGTAATAGTATCTTACAAAATAAAGGCATCTAGGACTTTAACGGGCGCATCTCTTACTGTTGGTGACACAAATAATATAGATGGAGTAGTATCTGTTGATATTTCTACTGATTGGGTTTACAAATTGCATACTATTTCCATAGACAATGTGGAATCAGTTCAGAAAACTTTTAAACTTGATTTGTCTAGTGTTTTACAAGACGGAGATGTAGTTCAAATATCTGATCTGAATGTAATTTTGTTATCTTCAGTGTCAAATTACGTATCTGGAATGAAAGCTAGATTTGGTAATTTATCTGGAGTTGTAGATTCTGTATTTGGTGAACTTGTAAATTATGGTGCCTATGTACAAAGATTATATGCAGCCGGGCAGGTTAATATTTCTGGAACTATAACGGCTGGCGATGAAAATGGATTCGGTTCTACATTTTATGCTGGAAAAATAAGTAAAAACCTGTTGAAAAACAGTTTATCTTGTGAATTTTTAGGAAACGCTCCGAGTATAGTTACAGATATACCCTCTCCAGTTAATATAGGAAATATTTATGGAGCCACAAATTCAAATTTTAATATAGCTGTCAGAGATAATCCCTTTCTTTTCGCTAATTTGGGAAAGAAGGTTTGTTTTTCTTTCTGGGTATATGGAGCACTTTTGAACGATGCAATTGTTATAAGTCAAAATAGCAAATCAATATCTTCAGTAACTGTATCTGAAGTAAATGTATGGAAAAGATATAGTATATCATTTAATTTACTTGATCCGGTTACTGTTGGAGATAGTTTGATAATTAACTTGGCATTTTCTGGACAAATTCATTTTACAGCTCCTCAGTTAGAGTATGGAACTACGCCTACACAGTATCAAGCTACAGATGCGGTGTTAGATACTACTTCTGATTATGGTGCATGGATGAGTAGAGGCGGTATTGGTGGAACCATTCAGAATCCATTGCTTAAATTTAATAGTGATGGCTCTATAGCTGGAAAGGCTAATTCCTTTATGCTTAGAAATGACGGTTCTGGATACTTTGCTAATACAAATATATCTTGGAATGCTTCTGGAGATGTAGAAATTGTTGGTAGTATAACTATTAAAAGTAATGGAAAGTCAATAGAAGATGCGTTGGCGGATGTACAAAGTGCTTCCGCTTTAGATGCTTCAGGAAAAGTTTCAGCTTTATCAACTGCACATGGCGGATTTACTTACATAAGTTCAACTGGAATTTATACGGGAACTCTTACTGCCGGACAAGTTAATGCTGTAGCTATTGATGCTGCTTCCATAACAACCGGATATTTAAATGCTGATCGTATAAATACCGGTGCAATTAATGCTGATAAAATTGCAGCTAACTCAATCACTACTGAAAAATTAAGCGCAGATCTATTCAGTGCTGGATATATAAATTCAGATTATATAAACGCAAACACAATACTTACCAACGCTCTTTCTGCTGGAACGGTAACGGCTGGCACGGCCACTATTAAAAATTTGATAGTAGATAATGGAACGTTTACTAATGCAACCGTATCGGGGAAATTAACTTCTTCCGAGGGGGCTTTGGGCGGGTGGTTAATTGGATCAAATTATTTAAAGAGTGCTGTAAGTGGTGGAATAGAACTCCAATCTTCCGGGACTATAACTTCTCCAGGACATTGGGGGTTAAATGCAGATGGGAGCTGCTTTTTTGCAAATAACAATGTTACATTTGCGGCTAATGGCGATGCAGTATTTCGTGGAAGTTTTTATTTAACTAGTGGACAATCTGTAACATCGTATACAGATACCGCTATTAATAATGTTCAAATTGGTGGGGTAAATTTATTAAGAAATACGGGAAACTTTACAGATACATCTTATTGGAAGGATGGTGACACATTACCGGTAATTGTGACAGATTCAAATACTGGATACAAATGTTTGAAGATTTCAACTACAATAGATGATCAGCCAAGTGGTTACATTACAATGTTGCAACATTTTAAGGGACTAAAACCATCAACTCAATATACTTTGTCTTTTTATTACAGTACAGGGTATGATAATGGTATGCAAATTGATATTGTAGATGAATCATTAAGTAGTAATACAGTACAATTAGCCGGGGGAACAGTTGGCTCAGTTGGAAGTTTTTCTAAGTATGAAAAAACATTCACAACTGGAAGTAGCGTTTCAGTATTAGACACTTGTCATATATGGTTTGTATGTTGGGCAAAGGGAACTAATAGTTTAATAGAAATAGCAAATATAAAATTAGAAGAGGGTAATAAAGCAACTGCATGGTCACTTGCCTCTGAAGATGTTACAGGGTATACAGATACTAGTATTGCCAACATCCAGGTTGGTGGTACTAATCTATTGTCAAATGGAGACTTTCATAATTACAGGTTAGGGTGGACATATACTGCTGGAACTCAGTCAATAGTTACAGATAGTATATATGGTAAAATGTCGCAAATTACATTAAGCAATGCTGTAGATGATACATTTGGTAATAATGTGGTAAATCCGAGTATTTCATCAAATTATATAACTTTTTCTTGTATAGTAATAAGTACAGATGGCAGTTTATATCCAGATACCTTTGGGTTTGTGGTATACTATACTGATGGAACTTATGACGATTATACTTGGACTACATACTCTTCTACTTTGATTACTGGAACTTACTATAGTTTAGTTAAAACGGGGGCGATTAATATTAATAAAACTGTATCTAGCATTCAGACTAGAATTTATAGGCATGTAGTGGGAACAGGTTCCTACAGGATAGGAAATGTTAAATTGGAGAATGGAAATAAAGCTACAGCATATACACAGTCTATATCGGAAGTTAGGGATTATGTTGATTCCGTTGAAGTAGGAGGAACAAATCTCCTATTAAACAGTGATTTTCACAGTGGTTATGATGGTGTTAATAGTAATGGGGCAACATCACTTGCAGTAGTAGCAACAGGTGATATACAACCAAATCCAACTCAATGTCTTTGTGTGGTATGTCCTAGTGCTGGAGCCGGGTTTTATTACAGTTCTAGTAATAATTATATACCTAAGATTTTTGAATCTGGACAAAAATATACATTAAGTTTTTGGGGGCAAGTTAGTACAAATGTAAATTTAAGATATGGTGCAGAAGAAATTGAATACACTGAAGTTTATTTTACACCTGGATGGAAAAAATATTCTTATACTTTTACCGGTAATGGTACAGCCTCAGCCATTATATTTTACCCTCTTGCGGCATGTACGTTTTATATAGGAAATATTAAATTAGAAACTGGAACTAAAGCAACAGATTGGTGTTTAGCGCCATCAGAAACTGAAACGGCTACATCAATAGCAGCCTCTTTTCAAATGTCAGGTGACACTATATCTTTATTTGGGAAGACAATAAATATAAGTGGAGCAACTGTATTCAATAATATTCAAGCTAGTACTACAGTTACAGTAGATGCTACCGGATTAGATCCAAACACTTATTATCCTGTAACTATTGATCTTAATAGTTATAATGGACAGTACCATCCATCAACAATATTGGTTAGTAGAGGATTAAGTAGTACTTATGGTGTGCCTTCATACTCTACGCATTCAGAAGGATTTTCTGTTTATTGTAGTTGGCAGACAAATGGTTATGGTTATGGTTCAATTCCTATAGTACGAATAATAAATTCATATACTACATCATTTAGTACCGCTACACCAATAGGTAGTATTGGTCAAATGGGATTAACCTCTCAGGAGTATATCTATGTAAGAGGAGGATCAAAATATGATGTACAAATAAATAAGCCCAATATAACTATTACTTTAAGGACAGCATCTTATACAGATTCACAGGGATATACTATAGGATTACTAACATCGGTAGTTGCTCCTGTGGATGATTTAACTACAGCAAAAACAAATTTAGCTACAAATATAGGTTACACTTCTTACGACGCTATGGTATCATCGGCAGCAGCTAATCAAACAATTATTAATGGAGGATATATAAGGACTTCCTTGGTAGAGGCTACTGCTGTAGTTACGAATGGGTTGTCAGCTCAAACTATCAACGCTAATAATGCCACGCTCCAGAATCTTAACGTAACTACCGGTACATTTACCACAATCACAATAGCTTCTGCAACGATTACTGGAACTTTAGCTTGCAATAGTGCTACATTCACCCAGGGTACATTCAACAATATAACTATTGGAGGCGCAACTATTACTGGAACGCTTTCTTGCAATCAAGCGGTGTTTAATAGTATGGTTATCCATACTGCCACTATTACAGATGCAACTATTTCGGGAACTCTTTCGGCTGTATCTGGGACGTTCAGTTCGTTATCTCCAATACATAGCGGAACAGCACAGGGTTCTATGAATTTCGATAGTACCTACGGAATGTGCTTTAATGGTCTGGATATAGGACAACAAGGTCAAAAAAACAGTAGAGGGCTACGATTTTATTCAGGCGACATAAGATGCAGAGGGATGCTAGGAACTCACGAGAAGAGTATGGTATATATTCAGGGCTACTTAGCTATTTATTATCCTAATGGGTACAGTACTACTGACTATGTGACAGTAACTCTTACAGAAACGGGAACAGGAGCACGCTATGTACCTTTATATCCGGGAATAACTTCTGCGGAATATGATGGAACAGCCTATGTGGGGAACCCTACAGTTCACGGAAATGCTCTATACGCAGATTTGTCCGGACTTCCTATAGATTTGGTAGTAATAAATAATTCTTCAACAGTTTATAGGTATACACTTGTGGGAAATACAGGCAAGCATGTAACAGTTGTTAACGCTTGCGACACTAAAGAGTGTTACATAACTACTAACGGTAATACAGGTTGGGAGTTAAACGGAGGCTGCGCTTCTGAATGGGTTAATTTGTACGGTCTTATAACTCCATCAAGAACTAATGAAGGAGCAGGATGGCTTTGTACGGGAGTTAACGATAATAATTGGAATTAATAGTTTAAATAAAATATCATGGATTATAAATTAGTAAGTAATAACAGAATTGTAAAATGTACGTTCACGGAAGGCGAATTTACATATGAAGTAGGGTATGAGTTTGATAGCTTATCTGTAGTAACAAAAATGAATTGTGCTGTAAATCAAACAGTAGAAACGGTTCTAAAATACATAGGCAATATTTCAATTGCTGACAATAACGGATATGTAATGTACAATCTTAATCCAGAAGCCGATGTAGCGGTACACGTAACAGCGTTTGCATCCATCCAGGCAAAAATTAAGGAGTATGTTGCTGAACAGAATACATCAACTGACACGCCTACTTCAACTGCCACAACAGCAAAATAAAATCAATGGGGTAATTATTATAAAGATTACCCCATTATTTCTTTCCACTAATATCTCAAATTTAATTTCTAGTCTATTCTAAAATATATTAGAAGAATAATTTAAATTCAAAATCATGAAATTTTATCAAGATAGTGACAATCTAACATGGCACTTGGATGATGGAGTGCAAGATATACTTCTCGTTCAGGGAGAAATTGGAATGTCTGAAAGCAATGGATATTTTACCGTATATTATATAAACAAAACGGGCAAATCTTTGGCGTGGGCACTTCCAACACAATTCCAGAAAGAAGATGGGACTTTTTATACTTCAAGATCAGATTTTTTTGGAGCTGTAAAAGGTTTTTTCTTAGTAGCCGGAACTAATAGTCCTACAACTGGAACACTATTGGTTTCGGCTGGAACCGCTGTAAAACCATCTATAACATACGCCCTTGGAAATGTTACTATTGGTGCTGGAACATATTGGCTATACAAAAACTCAAATTTTACTGGAGGGATAGTGGAATGTAATATAAAAACAGATACTACATTTACCACAGCCGAGACAGGAACCACTTATTACGCTTATGCAGATTACAATAATGGTATTCCAGCAATCAAATTCACTTCAGATGTTTCAGTTATTAATTATTCAAACAACTGTGTTCTTTATACTTTTGTATGTAACGTTGATTTCACTTGTTCAATAATAGACTGGGATGAGCCAGCGTTGGGTCTTCCAGATAAACTTTTGAAAAGGCTTGTTGAGTGTAGGAGATTTGAAAGAGCTAACGGTTTAGAATTGAGTTCTGATAGCTCTCAACATATTCATATAAATGAGGGTGTAATTTGGCAAGGGTCGTTTAAAAATGTTATTCCTTCATTTGCAAGTGAAACATCACCAAATATATTATTCCAGCGAATTCACAACACAACAACTGATATTTGGCGTAGAGATGCCGTAACGACTTATCCAAACACTCAGTATGATAATGGAGATGGAACACTAGCAACCCTCACAGATGGGTCTTATGGGGTTATTTGGGTATACAAGAGTATGTCTGATAATCTTAAAAATGCTCATATAGATTTGGGCACAAAATCCTATACTCTGGAAGAGGCTAAGCAAAGTCAACCCGGACAAGTTCCTCCAGCTTTAAATACGAACGATGTTCTTGTTGGAAGAATTATAATCAAAAAAGGCGACACTACGGCCACGCAAATAGATAGCGCATTTGCTGCTACATTTGCAGGAAGTGCTTCTTATCAAATA
>Ga0302207_1000423_pt1 | contig 17266 bp, 6 predicted proteins | sample II_Fen_E2_2_FD_198792 | JGI IMG/M metagenome (GOLD analysis project Ga0302207, IMG submission 198792) | Peat permafrost microbial communities from Stordalen Mire near Abisko, Sweden - II_Fen_E2_2 | ecosystem: Environmental > Terrestrial > Soil > Wetlands > Permafrost | place: Sweden: Abisko...
CTGCCACCCAGGTGGTACCGTCCGAAACCCAGTAGGTATGGGTGGAAGTGTTGTAGAAGGTAGTTCCCGCCGTGGCAACACCGGGTAAGACAGTACCACTCGGCGTACTGCCGGCATTCACCCATTTAAACTGGTTGCTTCCGGCCGATGACAATACCTGGCCGGCAGCACCTGCAGCCAATGCACCACCTCCGGAAGCCTGTAATTTTGTATCAGTAATACTGCCATCGGAGGTACTGCTTGCAGGCACCCATGCCGTACCATTAAAAATTTCAAGTACATTCAGTACCGGATTCCCATTGGTTAGATAAAAGACGTCTCCCAGTTTGGAATCAATAATAGCCGGGGTGGTTGGTCCGCTTGGTGTGGAAGATACAAGTACCCACTGGGTATCTTTGTAATAATAGTATCCTTTTGTAGTGGTATTATAAAAGACATCCCCGGGACTTGGGATTGGACTGACAGGAAAGGAAGAGCCACTTGGAGTTAACTTTAAATCATTCTGATCGGCTATACGAATCCATTGGCCTCCGGTTATATCGGTTGCAAAACTTGGATTTGTCCCTGCATTTGGATTACTAAAATAATAAAAGCCTGGGGTCACACCTGTTGATTTAACGCCCTGTACTGTCGCTAAGGGAGTATTCCCGGTTGCAACGTTATAAACAATCATTCCATCAAATGCAGCAGGGAAATTAAAGCCATCCAACATGTCTGTTTTAAATGTAAAGACTGTCAAGTCTGTTCGAGGGAAAGCAAGTCCCTTTCCTGCTCTGGTAGGATCTACACTTAAATCAAAATTACTGGATGCATCTAAAAACGGATTCTCTGCAGTTGCATTTGGTGCAACTGTACCATTTGAAAAAACCTGAGCGTAAGTTTGATTACAAAATAAAATAGCCAGTAGAAATACTAACCCTGCTTTATTCCTATTCGATATCCTTATTATCTTTTTCATGTTTTTCTTTTTAAGCACCAGCTATCATATACCAATTCGTTCCATCTGAAACTAACATTTGTCCCCTGGAAATTGCAATTGAAGTATTATTTAAAGGTACATAGGTAATATAGGTATACGCTCCAGGGGAACCTGTGGCGGTTGAATTATTACGTATTATTAAAACTCTACCAGCATTAGTTGCAGGGTTTGGTAATACAATATTTCCAGCACCGGAAGCGGTTATAATGACAATATAATCATCCGTATTCCAACTGGCATCACCTGTAGGAAATGAAGCAATATTTCGAATCTTAGCATAAACTGCACCTGTTGTTTTAAAACTACCATTCATAATAGTCTGGCCTGTAGTTCCTGCGTTACCTGTATTTGTAAATGTCAGGGTATTAGCACCCTGGTCAACAATTGTGTTAGTATTTAAAGTTCCACCTAACGTTACATTTCCAGATGAAGCGGTTAACCCATTGTTTGCTGTTGCACTACCTCCACTCGCAGTGCCCCATGCTGCTGCTCCCGCAACTACAGTAAGAACTTTCCCATTATCCGCTACAACTGATGCCGGAACACCGTTACTACTCAATACATTACTCGTCAAACTTAAACCAGCTCCAAGAGTTATTTCAGCGACAGTTGTTGAAGCGGAACCGGCTCCGATTAAACGGCTGCTAGCGGTCAGGGCTGCCATTTTTCCTAGAGTAACTTTATTCGCTCCAATAACAGTTGTTGTCTGATTACCAGTAATATCTCCCAACAAAGCTCCTGAGAAATTCGTAGCAGAAGTGGCAGTAGTGGCATTTCCTGTTAAGGATCCGACAAATCCGGAAGCAGTAACTACTCCCGAACCATCCCGTAAAACGATAGTATTATTAGTACTGGAAGCCGTAGCAGTTGTTGCTGAGTTTGCAACTTTCCCTGCTGTTGAAATGGTTGCCAGGTTTGCATCGGTAATACCGGCTGTTCCCGAAAGGTTGGCATTCACCAACCCTGTTATGGTATTTGAACCGGCTGCAATAGTCTTATTCATCAAGGTCTGGGGAGTAGAAACACTGGCCAGTTGACTTGCAACTCCTGCCGGATCATACGTGGCAGCTAACATATCTCCGCTACCTCCACCACCAGCTGTTGCATTCAGTACACCGGCAGCAGTTAAGGTAAGGTTAGAGCCAATGGTAATTTCGGAAACGGCTGTTCCGGATCCTGAGCCTAACAATCTAAGAGGCGTTATAGCTTGCATTTTAGCAAAAGTAACTTTATTAGCACCTATCAAAGTGGTTCCTTGCGGACCGGATACATCCCCCGCTAAATTTCCTGAAAAACTGCCTGCTGTTGTGGCTGAAGTTGCATTTCCTGTTAAAGGTCCTGAAAATCCGGCAGCAGTAACAGTTCCGCTAGAGGTAATCGTTCCGGTAGTTATAGAAGTCGGAGTAATAGCCCCCAAGCCTATCGTTAAGGTTGAGCCGGCTATAGAACCGGTAGTACCGCCGTTTGCAGTAACTGCTGTAACACCCCCACTGGCAGCTGCCCAGGTTGGTGCAAGAGTAGTACCTGCGGAAGTCAATACCTGACCGGCTGTTCCATTAGTCAGTTTTGAGGTTACTCCTGCTGCAGACTGGTAAAGAAGCTGACCTCCTAAACCACCTGAGATATTTGCAGTGGTAGTAGCTGTGGTTGCAGTTGCAGCATTTCCTGTAGTATTTTGGTTGAAAGTGGGCCAGTTGATCAACGATGCCGCACTGCCTGTTGGAAGTAAATAATCGGTTCCGGCAACGGCTGCAGTAATAGTAGTCCCATCACTTTTTACCATGCCGTTAATAGCTTTTACCATTGGGTCGGTTTCCACAGCAGAGATCGATTCCCACTTATTGGTACTACCGTTATATACAGCCTGTCCACCTTGCGTAAAAGACACCCCCCCGAACGTTCCGGAAACGGATACCACATAATAATCGCCATTTGTACCTGTCCCATTCGCAAGACCCTTGTCATTAGTTAAGGCATTCCACATTCCTTTATACGAGGAAGTAGTAGCTTGCCATGTAGCATTCCCTGAGGCATCCGACTTTAACACATACCCGTTGTTTGCACCTGTGGTAATCTGTAATGATGAGGCAGTAATTAATCCGGAAGCAGTGATTGTGCTGCTTGAGGAGATTGGTCCCGTAATTATAGAAGTTGGACTTATAGCTCCCAACGAAAGAGAAACAGTATTTCCGGAAGGGGTCGCTATAACTCCATTTGCCGAGGTAATGGAAGCGATTCCGGCAACAGCAGGCGCTTGCCATACCGGAGTGGTGCCGTTCCAGGACAAAACATTACCTGTAGTGGCAGTAGAATTCAGAATTTGTGAAGTTGTATTTGCGGCAGATTGATAAAGAAGACCGGGAGCACCTCCTGTAATATTGGTTGCAGTTGTTGCATTTCCGGTCGTGCTTTGATTCAGCACGGGAAAGTCTGACGCAATGGCTGCGGTCATTGAAGTGCCGTTTCCTTTTAATATTCCGGAAATGGAAGTACCAAGAGTAATAACAGGAGCTGTGGCAGTACCACCTGAAGTACTGCTAAAACCATTAGCCGAAGCTACAGAAATGCTGGTGATTCCACCGGCTACCGGTGTTTTCCAAACAGGTAACCCTGATACATCCCATGTCAACACATCCCCAGTAAGCGAAGCTTTTGCAAGCATTGATGTAGTATTTGGAGCCGATTGATAAAGCAACTGACCGGCAGTTCCACCGTTTATATTCGTGGCAATGGTAGCTGTTGCAGCATTGCCGGTTGTAGCTTGATTAAAAGTAGGCCATCCTGTTAACAAGGCTGCACTACCGTTTGGTTTTAAATAATCAGTTCCGGCTACTGCTGCAGTAATGGTGGTTCCATCACTTTTCACCAATCCGGTTATTGCTTTCACCATAGGATCCGTTTCAACAGCAGCTATTGATTCCCATTTCGAAGTAGTTCCGTTATAAACAGCCTGTCCACCCTGGGTAAAAGCAGTACCTCCGTATGAACCGGAAGTGGATACTACATAATAATCTCCGTTGGAACCTGTTCCATTTGCAATAGTCGGAGTATTTGTTGAAGCATTCCACATCCCTTTATACGAAGAACTGGCAGATTGCCAGGTAGCATTACCGGCATTATCCGTCTTCAAAACATACCCGTTAGTGGCTCCTGTGGTTAATTTCAGACCGGTGGCTGTTATAGCTCCTGTATTTACAGAAGTAGGGGTTATATCTCCCAATGTTAATGCAATAGCCGGAGCTGTTGTCGGGTTGGTCACTACACCGGATACTCCGGCATTCGTAGTCACTGAAACATTAGTAATTCCACCACTGGCCGGAACGGCCCAGGTTCCATCACTTCGAAGGAATGATCCCACGGCAGCAGTACCGTTTCCTGCTAAAGCAGTTGTGGGAATGGTATTTGCACCAAATAACCCGGCACGAAGGGTTCCGGTTATATTGGAAGCATTCAATGAACCGTTTAATGTGGTACCTGTGATGTCCCCCCCGTTAATGGAACCTGTAGTATTGATAGAGCTTGGTGAAATGGCACCTAAACCAAGGGTAATGGTTGAAGTTGGCAATACATTCGATACAGTGGCTGTAATACCATCATTTGGAATTACAGCTACTAATGAAAGACCGCTTCCACCTACCGAACCTGCATCAGCCCAGTTAAAACTTCCATTACCGTTAGAACTTAAAACCTGACCGGCATTTCCGTTTGTTGAAATACCAGTCATTTTCAAAGGAGTAACCCCTTGATTAGCTATTCCCAATGCACTCGATGAAGTTCCTGAACCGGTTAAACTGGCATCGTGTGTAACCACTCCTCCTGTACCGGATGATGCTTGTGCCAATATTCCGGCCAAATCCACATGACTGTCTCTTGGACCTGAGATGGAAAGAATTGTTCCGGCAAGACTCAGTGATTGGTACAGGTCAGCCAGACTGACTAGATTGCCCCCTTTGATCGATAAGTTCATGTTGTTATCCAGGCTCATAATAGGCACAAAGGTAGATGATCCTGATGATCCTGATCCTGATGCTATTGCGTTATCTACATAGATTTTATTCACAGCATCTTTGTCGCTTACCGGATTTCCAAGATTGGTAAGCTTATATCCGTTCATCGATATATTGGCGGCAGGCGCTCCAAAGCCACTTAATGGGATATTTAATTTATCTAAATCTTCATCTTCAATAGAACCATCCATTATTTTAGCGGATGTTACAGCATTGCTTGAAATCTTAACAACTCCTGCTGCATTCATGGTGGCATCACCACTCATTGTAACGGAAGTACCGGTACCATTCCCAATCGTACCACCATCCGTTATTCCATATCCGGCAAGTGTGGTAGGTTTTCCCTTTAAATCACTAAAATTACCGGTCGTTGCAACAGTTGAAAGTGCTGAAGAATTTACTTTAGCTCCCAATTCTGAGTTAATTTTAAACGATGACCATGTTTTAGCATTTGAAATGGAAGAATCATCTATACTCACACCGGAACCGCTAGTTCCAAATTGTGAGTTAATTTTAAACGACGACCATGTTTTAGTGCTTGAAATATTTGAATCATCAATACTTGCACCATTCCCACTAGCCGTAGAATACAAAGCATAGGGTACACTTAATAATTCACTGGTCCCGACGATGCTATAGTAAGTCCCTCCATCAGGGTCTGTTTCTGACTTAATATAATAGACACCTGTTCCCCAATCAATAGAGGCAAAGGTACCGGACAAAACAACTCCGTTACCAATTTCCAGGCTTATAAGACCATTTTCATTTGTAGTAGTAGATTGCAATTCTACATAAACCGGTGTCTGGTTCTGTAAAATGCTGATTTTTACACTTACAGTTTTATTAGTTACCAACACATTGTAGCTATTTCTAATTACTGCCTGATAGCTCATTTTCTGAGGAACGGCAGCAAACATGCTAACAACCATGAATATTGCAGCGAAAAGAGTATATATTTTTTTCACCATGATTATTTTTTTATTATTTTAAACGTCTTGAATACATGTGGAGAATTCTTTTGCTTCTTCTGCTCTACAACAAGATAATAGGTTGAAGGAGGCAAATTAGTCATTAGAATTAAAGATTCTTTTCTATCTATTGTTTGTGTCAACAGAAGTTTTGAATTTGAGTCATATAGACGACAAGTCACATTTTCATCTACATAGTATTTTATTTGTAATGTTAGGATTTTTTCTACCGGATTAGGATAGACTGAACATTGTAATGAAATACCTATCGCTAAATCTGATCCTGATTCAGATGAAATTTCATAGGGTTGCTGTACCCCCTGAGCCACCGAACCTGTTATTTCAGAATTGGTGGTATAAACAATTTGACCAACAGAGTAAGACACAGACCCTCCATAACCATACGCCATGCCTCCGCAGACAGGTATTGATTCCTGAGCTTGTAATCCCGTTAGTCCTAAGCCTAAAAAGAATGTAGTGACTATTCTTAATAATGTGTTTCGCATTCCGGTTCTTTATTATTTTTTTTATTGCCAATACTTTAAGCAGTGTTTACTCGTTTAATATATAAACTTACTTTTGATTCTGTATTGACTGTTTTTCTACTTTCGGTAGAATCTAATTTTAATGAGGCTTTGTTTGTTTAAAAACATCTCTTACATTGCCTCCGTAATGAAAAGAGTTTCTGAATAATTTTTTTGTCAAGTTAAAAAAACTGTCTCTCAATTTTTTTTCAGGTTAAAATAAACAGGCACAATGGAACAATATCTCTATTGGTTGTCTACTCAACAAGAACATTTACGATTGTTGTAATCCATTCGCGGTTTGAATTTTGGTCAACAACTAAATTGGTATGAAATTTCAAGGTAATTGGAAACAGGTATGATGACATTTCAATTATAGCAGAAAAGAAAGATAAACTTTGTTATTTACATTAGGTATTTTTATTAAAAAATCACCCTCATTTTATTCACTGATAATCCATTTTAAAGATAGATAATCCTTGTTGTGGACGTTATACTAATCACGAAAGTAATAATTATTTTCATATTATTGATATTAAAATAATCTATACTTTGTGCTACAGGACCAGTATATTTTGCTACAAAAATCGTTTTTCATTTTCTTATCAGACAACAATCTATGTTTAATTTTTATTTAGAGTTAAAATGCTCTGTCTTTTACAAAAGCAAAAGAATAGAGAAAACAGGTGAGTTAAAACCGTCCGAAGTAGCCGTTACTTATACTTAAATTATCTACGAACTGAATAAAAATAAAGAATACTCCGGAAAACAGGAAATTACTTAAGATGAATAATATATATTCAAAAAAAAGGAAATAACCTATTAAAATATTAAAAAATAAAAATATCAACAAATTAATATTTGGTATGTAAATCAGATATATATTTACACTCTCTGGTTTATTGAGCTTAAAAATCTCTTAAAAGCGTTGAATCAAGAGGTATATTCCTGAACTTTCTATTTAATGTAAGTTTAAATTCTTAATTATTTTTAAAATTATAATGTAGCATTTAAAGCTACAATTAACAAAATTTATTTGACTAATATATCTTAATTTTAACTTACTAAAATGAATTAATGTCATAGATTTCAGACAAATAGTTTTCAATAAATAAATATTTTACGCATCTTTAACTATTAACAGCCTCTTTGCAAATACAGTTTTAACTTTATAAAGGGCTTTTGAAGATACATTTGCAAATGGAAGATTTAATTTAAAGATAAAAAAAGAATCACAGATTGGACTTTACATCTCTATTTAAAAGCAATAATTGGGGAAGGTGCAGTACCCAAAAAGACTTCATTCTGGCTATGAATATAAATTAATAAAATCGTTAATTTTTAACGCATTAAATCAAAATAGGTAGGAATTATGGTTTTAGTCAGGTTAAAGTCAGTGGACAAATAGAGGATCCGGTAATTTACTTCATAGTAATTGGTAAAGGGATCAGTATAAAAGTGGAATTCATGTCTTAGGGAACTTACAGACTGAAAGTAGAAGTGTTTTTCAAACAAGGATAAGGCTTAAATGCCAATGTCTGATCTTAAACAATCGGAACAATAGAATGCAGCATTTAAAGACTTCGCCACCGCTATGCGGCTTAAAATCGCTTTTCCAGTACACCATCTTCCAGACTTTAGCAGGACACACCTATCTATATATTGATTATTGACACAAAAAAACCTCTGAACAAAAGTCCAGAGGTTTTTTAATTGATAGAGTTTTTCTAGATCCACCTGACATAACAGAAATCCTGACGGTGTGGTAAATCTTCATTCTTAGGAAACATCCTGAACCCATATTTAAATGTACCGGCCATGTTCATTTGAAATTCCAGATTGAAAAACAACCTTGTTCCTTCAGTTTTGACAAGCTTAAGTTCCTGAACTTCATAGAGCGTATCCACATTATTCTTTCCTAGCTTTGTCGACACCAGCTCAATTCCAATACCTTTGTCATTAATTTCATGAACATCGATGGTAATATTGATGGTATAAACTTCTCCTACTTCTGAATTATTATGGGTTAGTTTATCAGGCACATCCATTTGTACAACCTCGATATTGTCCCATCCTTTCGCAACTTTTTCTTTCCAGGCGGCTATTTCCTTAGCTTTGGCAAACTTATTAGCTTTTAACAAGGCAGAACGGGAAGCTAGTTTTGTATAGAAACGGGAGATATAATCATCAATCATCCGTTTTGTTGTGAAACGAGGTGTAATTTGAGCAATGGAGTTTTTTATAACCTGAATCCATTCCGGAGAATAACCTTTGGTATTTTTGGCATAATAAAGCGGAACGATCTCATTTTCCAGCATACTGTAAATAGTTGCCGCATCCAACTGATCCTGATGAACATCATTTTCATACGTGCGCTTTTCAGTCAATGCCCAACCGGCACCCTTTACATATCCTTCGAGCCACCATCCGTCAAGAACAGAGAAATTAAGCACGCCATTCATTTGTGCTTTTTCACCCGATGTTCCTGAAGCTTCCAACGGACGGGTTGGTGTATTCAGCCAGATATCGACACCACAAACCAATCGTTTGGCTAAACGCATATCATAATTCTCAAGGAAAATAACTTTTCCTAAAAACTGAGGCATACGGGATATTTCAACAATCCGTTTAATTAATCCCTGGCCACCACCATCAGCGGGGTGAGCTTTCCCTGTAAATATAAATTGAACGGGTTTCAACGGATCGTTTACAATGCGTTCCAGTCGTTCTAAATCAGTAAAAAGCAAATGTGCGCGTTTATAAGTTGCGAAGCGACGCCCAAAACCGATAATCAATGCATTGGGGTTGATAGCTTCCAGTACAGAAACTATTCGGGAAGGATCTCCCTGATTCTTCAACCAGTTTTCACGGAATTGATCTTTGATATAATCGACCAGTTTATTTTTAAGTCCCATGCGGGTATGCCATATTTCCTGATCTGGGATTTTGTATACACCCTCCCAAATCTTCATATTCGATTGATCAGCATAAAATGCCTTTGTGAAATACTTTTCATACACTGCTTTCCAGTCAGAAGAAGTCCAGGTTGGTAAGTGAACGCCATTTGTTACATAACCCACATGTAATTCTTCAGGGAAATAACCCTTCCAGATAGGTTGAAACATTTCCTGGGATACTTTTCCATGTAACCAACTCACGCCGTTTACTTCCTGACAGGTATTACAAGCAAAAGTACTCATGCTGAACTTTTCATTATGATCGCCAGGATGTTCGCGGCCCATATCAATAAATTCATCCCAGCTAAGGTTTAGTTTGGAAGGATATTCACTCATGTATTTTTGGAATAACGTTTCTTCAAAACTGTCATGTCCTGCAGGAACAGGAGTATGGACTGTGTAAAGCGAGCTGGCACGAACAAGTTCCAAAGCTTCATTAAAGGATAACTTTTTATCAGCAACTAAATCAACAAGTCGTTGAGCATTGATTAATGCAGCATGGCCTTCATTACAGTGATAAACGTCTTTTTCAATTCCTAATTTTTTAAGTGCCAGAATACCGCCAATCCCCAACATAATTTCTTGTTTCATGCGGTTTTCCCAATCCCCGCCATACAGTTGATGAGTAATGGAACGATCGTATTCGCTGTTCATATCAGTATCAGTATCCAGCAAATACAAGGCAATTCGCCCTACTGACACTTTCCACAGATACGAGTAAACAATACGACCCGGATAAGGCACTTCAATTATAATTGGTTCATCATTTTCATCTTTCATTTGTTTTAATGGAAGATTGTTGAAGTTCTGAGCTTCGTACACGGCTACTTGCTGGCCATCTACCGACAACGACTGGGTAAAATACCCATAACGGTATAAAAAACCGACAGCAGTCAAATCGATATTACTGTCACTGGCTTCTTTTAAATAATCACCAGCCAGCACACCTAAACCACCTGAATAAATTTTAAGCACTTCGGTTAAACCATATTCCATGCTAAAATAAGCAATCGAAGGAACATTCGTCTTTTTAGGAACGTTTAGATAAGCTTTAAAATCATTGTATACAGTTTCTACTTTTTTGATGAAATCAGTATTCTGCCCCATTGCCACCAACTTTTCATAGTTGAGTATATTCAATAGCAATACAGGATTTGAAGCAGCCTCAACCCAGGCATCATGGTCTATTTGGCGAAACAGGGTTTTTGCATCGCTATCCCACGTCCACCATATGTTTTGGGAAATTTCTTCTAATTTATTCAAACTCTCAGGTAAATGCGATCTTACATTAATCTCCTTTAAGTTTGTCTCATTTACGTTGTTAACTTTAAGTTTCATAAGCTTTATATATCTTTTTTATTTATCTAATTCTACTATTCGAGGTGACTGGTCTGATTTCAATAAGAATAAACAAACAGCATGTTCTTATACCTTATCTATGATTTAAGCTACAAAAATAATTAAAAAGGTTTAGGAAACAGAAAAATCAGTTCTAAAACTCTCCATATTCATTTCAAACGTTTGCACTGAGTTTCAATGAACCCCTTTAATCCGCTTGTTTTTATTTGCCAAAGCAATACTATATGCCTTATCATAATAATGAATAAAATGTTTCCAGAGTGCTTTTTCAGCAATCATAGCTGCATTTTTCCTCACTGCCTTTGTTTCATCTTCATTAAACGCCGCAAATTTAGAAATCATTTCGGCTATATGTTTTGCCACCACGTAGCCATTATAATCAGAACGTTGAATCACTCCTACCCCTTCGTCTATTTCATGAAATTTATGCAATACCCACTGTCCGAATCCTGATAGATCGGTGGTAATGGTTGGCACTGAAAAGGCAATACTTTCAAGCGGCGTATAACCCCAGGGTTCATAATATGATGGGAAGACAGTCAAATCCATACCGATTAATAAGTCGTAGTATGATTTATTAAAAATTCCATCTTCTCCGTTTAAATACGATGGGACAAAAATCAGTTTTACCGGTTGCGACTGGATATTGGTAAAATGGAACCAATGAATCGCCGACATGATATCATCATTGTAATAATCGTACAATTCATGCGTCGTGAAACGATTCCAGCTTTGAAGTTTATGATCAGGATGATTTAAGCTCGAAGCTAAATCTATCCGGGGACCTTTGATATGGGCAGGAACCATGATAAATACCACAACTTCTTTCGCCAAATCAGTATACTCGGTCAATAGCTTTAATGATTCCAGAAACGTATCGATCCCTTTATTCTTATATTCATACCTGCCGGCAGTACTGACGAACAGTGCATTTTCAACCAACTTGTATCCAAGTAATGTTTCAGCAACTTTTCGCAATGATGCACGGGCTTCATTTCTCTTTACAGCGAATTTCTTGCCTTTGGGTAAAAAGCCATCTTCCCAACCGTTGGGAGTTATTACATCCGGCTTCTTGTCAAGCAGTTGTTCACATTCAAAACCGGTGATTTCACTCACGGTAGTAAAGCAATCAACAAGATGTGCCGCAATTTTCTCTGTCGAATGCTTCGAAACCATATTCAGTTCGTAGGCCATCTGGTCACCATTATACTCATACAGATAATTATACAACGGTTTATGATTTCCAGCAATAGAGCGCCCAATGGAAGTGGCATGTGTTGTAAAGACAGTCGCAACCTCCGGGAGTTTGTTTTTAATGTAAAAAGCACCAAAAGTAGTCATCCATTCATTAAAATGAGCTACCACCCGGTTTTCAGTAGTCAATTTAAAAAAGCGGTAGTAACTTTCAATAATCATTCCGGTGGAATAACCAAACATCGACGACTCATCGTAATCGCCATTAGCCGCAATAGAATTCACACCGGTTTGTTCCCATACCTTCCCGTAAATTTCATTTTTCTGAGGCATTAAAGGAATAAAATCAACCAATACTGCTATCGGTTTTCCGGGTATATCCCAACGGCCTACCCTGATTTTCAAATGATATTCTTTATCGGTATAGACCTTCCAGTCATCATACAGTCCGGGTATTTCTTCAAAATACGGACAATGTTTATCGATCCAGATATCAGGTCCTATAAAAATTAATTTATCAGGAAGCATTTCCTGTAAAGTAGCAGCACGGGTGGACAAAACGGTATAAATACCTCCAACCATATTACATACTTCCCAGCTTGTTTCAAAAATATATTCGGGTTTCAATGTTTGTGGCATGAATTTTTAGTTTTAATAAGTAGCAAAGATAATATTATTCTGTATACAATTTTGTTTGTATGACAAAAGTCTACAGGTTTAACAATGATCAGTTAAGAAATGCTTCAAAATTAGTTCTTAAATTATAATCAAATGAAACAGTATTTCAGCCATTAAACAGCAAATTCACAGGCAACAAATTGATAGGCTGTATATTAAACAACAATGACTTCATGCTGAACGGATTTAAAACTTTCATCAATCTGCATCAATGAAAAATGATAAAAGAAGCTCAGTCTGCTTTGAAAATTATCATTTTGCTCTGAGTTATGACAAAATCATCTCTTTTTTATTTTAACTTATATAATATACATCGGATTTATCTTAAATTTCAATAATTTGCTTACACGCCCCAATAACTTAACAAAAGAAAACATAACACGCCCGAAATGTATTGTTTTTGTAATATATATGCATTATCTTTGACAGTAAATAAAAAAAAATATTATTCATCATTTAAAACAAAAGAACATGAAGAAAATTACTCTTTTATTCTCTTTTATTGCATGTGTAGTTTTTGCACAGGCGCAAACTCTTCTTACTGAAGATTTCAATTACACAGTTGGAACAGATATTTTAAGTCAAGGTTGGGCTAGACATAGTGGTACATCTTCACCTAATGACTCTATTTTGGTAACAGATGGATTAACGTTTACTGGTTATGTAGGATCAGGGATTGGTGGTGCAGCAATACTAAATAGCACCAATAAAGATCAGAATAAAACTTTTACTGCTCAAACTACAGGATCTGTTTATGCATCGTTCATGATGAAGGCTGGTTCATCGAATAGACAGGGTTATTTTTTTAATTTTGCATCAACTCCCCTCTCTGGAAATGTTTTCTTAACAAGGGTATGGGTAAATTCGAATGGTACTGGAACTGGAATTGGAACTTATGGTGCAGGTTTAGAACCATCACCATATTTAGCTATTACAGCAAATACAACTTACTTAATTGTGGTAAAATATGACTTTAGTACAAAAATTTCTAGCTTATACGTCTTTAATACAATGCCTAGTTCTGAACCAACTACTGCTCAAGCAACATATACAGAAACTGCTACTATTGCTAACGTCGGTGCTGTTTGTTTACGACAATACACATGGACAGGTTCAACTACTCCAGAAAATATAGTTATTGATGGAATACGAGTTGCAACATCATGGAATGCCCTATTTACTGTTTCAGACATTTCTACTCCAAAAGCTGACTTATTAAGTGTATCTCTTGCCGGAAAAAGTTTGTCTATAAAGAATGCTACAGATGGTTCTATCGTTGATGTTTATTCATCAGTTGGTTCTAAAGTACAATCTGCACAGCTAGTAAACGGAGCTATTCAGTTAAACAATCTGTCTAAAGGATTGTATATTGTTCGTATTGGCAACCAATCTTCTAAAATAATGTTGTAAAAATTTATCAATACGTTTTGCAATAGATACTCAAATGGATACCTCCGGACTGTAAAGTCTAGGAGGTATTTTTTTATCTGATAAATCAGGAACATCAACCAAAGAATAAAGTTAGAAGGAATGATATTTATAAAACATCAAAAAAAAAGAAATATATCACCATTTTTGAATAGAATTGTATTGTTTTTGTAATATATATCCAATACCTTTGTCACTAAATTTCTAAAATCCAAAGTATTTTTAGTATTCATATAAAAAAACAAAAACATGAAGAAAATTACTCTTTTCAAAACAGCTTTTCTGGCTGTAATTATGTTGGTTGCATTTGCGAATACATCTGCTCAAACAACAAATGTAAGTACTATTGCAGGTTTGCGAACCGCTGGTGCTTCGCTTGCCCTTGGTGCTTCCACCACCGGAACTTACACCTTAACCGGGGAAGCCTTTATAACCTTTGTTTCCACAGCTACAACTGGAACTTCTGCCGGTGTAAAAACACTTTATATCCAAGATGCCACCGGTGCTTTTATGGTTTACGATTCGGGAAAATTAATTACCAATACGTATAATCTTTACGATGGTTTGACAGGCCTTACCGGTACCATTAAAAACTATTACAATTCATATGAATTAATCCTAACAGCTGCTCCTGCTGCTGCAACATCAACTGGTCACACTCCATATGCTCCAATAGTTACTACCATAGATCAGTTAATCAATTATCCTCTTCAACTTGCTACGGTTAAAAATGTAACCATTAGTGATCAAACTACTGGTGGAACAGGAGCCTTTGTTGCTTCTAAAAATTTCCCGTTAAGTGTTGGTGGTGTAACAAGCACAACTGTCTTTCTTCGTACCGCTTATGCAGATGTTAATTATATTGGAGCAACTGTTCCTACAACTACTCCTCAGAATATTACAGGTTTGATTTTACCTTATCAATATAGTGCGACGTCCACACTAACAGTTGACTTTATTCCGCGTAGTTCAAGCGATATTACTATTGCTACGGGTATTTCTTCTCCAAAAGCTGACGCATTAAGTGTATCTCTTGCCGGAAAAAGTTTGTATGTAAAAAATGTAACCGATGGTTCCATCGTTGATGTTTATTCTTCAGTTGGTTCTAAAGTACAATCTGCACAACTTGTAAACGGAGCAATCCAATTAAACAATTTGACAAAAGGATTGTATATCGTTCGTATTGGCAACCAGTCGTCAAAAATCATATTGTAGTCTGATCCGTTACTTATAAAATTTAATCAAAACCGTTGGTACAACCTTGTATCAACGGTTTTTTTATGCTTCAACAAAAACTCCAACTTGTTACCCAAAACAAGCACCCCCGTATTCTGGTTACCTCCAATGCATCTAGTACTGGCTTTAGATTCTGTATTATTGCTTCACCCTCTATTCACCACCACGTTACTGTATTTATAAGGATCTGATTTATTTACAATACAGATATAATATAGATATATTAACTTTTTAATGATATATTATATCTAAGTTATATCTATATTATATCTAAGTTACATCTAAGTTACATCTGTATCATCATGGCAAATTGGTGGCGAATAGAAGTAACCGGATTTTATAACAAAAATGAAAAATGGCATAGTTTCTAGACGATTTAAACAGACTGGTGTCTTTTGGGAATTTAAAGATCTTTCAATTCAAAGATCACTCATAATTAGCCTATTACAGTGCGTTAATTTTAGAACATTCGCCTCCCTCCTCTTGTATTGCCCGCGCTGCAATTGCCCGGCATGAAATTTTAAAGCAGTCCGTATAAAATTAGTTAACCAAAGTGTATGCTTAATTCACCGGAAATTCCTATTTTTAGTGCAAAATTAAATATCCATTAGTTTTCTTCATAATTAAACAGTTAGAGCGTATGGGAAGCAAGAAAAATTTTGTATTGGACACCAATGTCATTCTTCACGATTACAAATGTGTTCAGAATTTTGAAGAAAATGATATTTACATTCCGATTGTGGTGCTCGAAGAGCTCGATCACTTCAAAAAAGGGAATGAACAAATCAATTTTAATGCCCGCGAGTTTGCGCGGGAACTTGATTTAATAGCCGATGACAATCTATTCAAGAAAGGTGCCAGCCTGGGTGCAGGTAAAGGGAAGCTGTTTATCCTGACCGGAGGCGAATATCCTGAGATCATCTCCAAATCGTTTATTGAAAAGACATCCGACCACCGCATTCTGGCCACAACGTATACCTTGCGCGAAAAGAAGAAAAACAGCCGGACTATTCTTGTCTCAAAAGATATTAACCTACGCATGAAAGCACTCTCGCTGGGGTTGGAAGCTGAAGATTATATCAATGACAAAGTAACCGACATTAACGTTTTTGAAAAGACGTATGAAACCTATGAGAATATTCCTCCTGAACTGATTGACCAATTATATAAAAACGGAGGGACAATTCCACTGGAGGAACTGGCATTTTCCTCTGACATAGAGCCACAGGACTGTTTTGTACTGAGAAGCAACCGCGCGAGCGTGCTGGCACGGTATAATCCGTCAACAGGACTGGTGAAACGCATAGAGAAAGAACGGTGCTTCGGAATTGAGCCACGCAATGCCGAGCAGACATTCGCCATGAATGTACTGTTGGATGACGACGTTAAACTGGTGGCTTTAACGGGTAAATCGGGAACAGGAAAAACCTTGCTGGCTCTGGCAGCTGCTCTGCAAAAGAATGAGGCGTATAAACAAATCCTGCTGGCACGTCCTATTGTGGCATTAAGCAATAAAGACCTTGGATTCCTGCCGGGTGATGAGAAACAGAAAATAGCACCTTATATGCAACCGCTGTTCGACAACCTGAACGTGATAAAACATAATTTTGCATATCAGGGAAAAGAAATCAGGCAAATAGACGAAATGCAACGTAACAACCAACTGGTGATTGAAGCACTGGCCTATATCCGTGGCAGGAGCTTGAGCGATACGTTCTTTATTGTGGATGAGGCTCAAAACCTGACACCGCACGAAATAAAGACCATCATTACCCGCGCAGGCGAAGGCACTAAGATTGTATTCACCGGTGACATACAACAAATCGATTCACCCTATCTGGATATGTTCTCTAACGGATTAGTCTATATGATTGACCGCATGCGGGGACAAAACATTTTTGCCCATATCAACCTGGTAAAAGGTGAACGAAGCTTC
>Ga0302207_1000425_pt1 | contig 17241 bp, 17 predicted proteins | sample II_Fen_E2_2_FD_198792 | JGI IMG/M metagenome (GOLD analysis project Ga0302207, IMG submission 198792) | Peat permafrost microbial communities from Stordalen Mire near Abisko, Sweden - II_Fen_E2_2 | ecosystem: Environmental > Terrestrial > Soil > Wetlands > Permafrost | place: Sweden: Abisko...
AAAGAGGTGATTAAACCTTCGTTGAATTGGGGTGCAGTTCTTATTGTTCTGATTTGGGATTTACTACTTGTATAATGATGGACTGTTGAATCATTATGTTGAATTGTACTATCTTTTTTTTGAACTTCAACGGCAAAAAGCATGGGGGATGCGAGAAGCGAAATAAATAATAAAATGTAAACTGTAAGGTGACTATTGATTGCTCTTTTCATTCAGTGACTTTTAGTTAAGTTTTTACGATGTCAAAGATATAAAAAACAATTTTATTGTTAATCGTTTTAGTTGTATTATTTTCAATTTCACTTTTAAAACTTTTTCCGTACATTTGTGTCCTTAAAAACTAAATAAATTTTCTACCGTTATAAACTTACTGTTATGGCTATTATCAAACCGTTTAAAGGCATTCGTCCTCCTAAGAATTTAGTTGAAAAAGTAGCATCGCGTCCGTACGATGTATTGAACTCCGAAGAAGCCCGCACCGAGGCTACAGGAAATCCTATGTCGTTGTATCACATTATCAAACCGGAGATTGACTTTGCACCCGGAACAGACGAACACGAAGAGAAAGTGTACGCCAAAGCAGCCGAGAATTTTGCCATGTTTCGCAAAGAAGGCTGGCTGGTGCAGGATGACGTGGAAAAATACTACGTGTATGCTCAGACAATGAACGGGAAAACGCAATATGGCCTGGTGGTTTGTGCTAATGTGGACGATTACGTGAAAGAAAATATCAAGAAACACGAGCTTACCCGCCGCGATAAAGAGGAAGACCGCATGAAACATGTTCGGGTGAATAACGCCAATATCGAACCGGTGTTTTTCGCCTATCCGCACAACGCAGAGTTGGATGCCATCGTGACCGAAGTGATTAAAAACAAGCCTGTTTACGATTTCGTTGCTCCCGGCGACGGATTCGGTCATCATTTCTGGGTGATTGATAATGCTCAAACCATTGCACGCATTACAGAAATCTTTAGCGGCATTCCTTCGTTGTATATTGCCGACGGTCATCACCGCAGTGCCGCGGCAGCATTGGTTGGACTCGAAAAACGCAAAGCCAATCAAAACCATACCGGCAACGAAGAATACAATTATTTTATGGCAGTTTGTTTTCCCGATAACCAATTGAAAATTATCGACTACAACCGTGTGGTAAAAGACCTGAATCATCTGACAGACGAAGAATTCCTTGCCAAACTTTCCGCAAACTTTGACGTGGAATTAAAAGGTTCTGAAATTTATAAACCCAATAAATTGCACAATTTCTCGTTGTATTTGTCGGGTAATTGGTATTCGCTGATTTCCAAAGCGGGAACTTACAACGATAACGACCCGATTGGCGTGTTGGATGTAACAATTTCGTCGAACTTAATATTGGATGAAGTGCTGGGCATTAAAGATCTTCGCAGCGACAAACGGATTGATTTCGTGGGTGGAATCCGAGGCTTGGGTGAACTGCAGAAAAGGGTTGACAGCGGCGAAATGCGTGTGGCGTTAGCTCTTTATCCCGTTTCGATGAAGCAACTCATTGATATTGCCGATACAGGAAATATTATGCCTCCTAAAACCACCTGGTTCGAACCAAAATTACGTTCGGGTCTGGTAATTCATGAATTAGTTTAATTAGTTCATCGGGTGACCGGTTCATCAGTTAATTGGTTTTACTTCACTGATAACTGCTAACTGTTCACTGCTAACTGAAGATATTATGCGATTAAAAATTTCGACTTTCGTTTTCATACTTTTCTCTGCCATTCTTTTACAGGGTTGCAGTGTTAAATCACGTATCAAAAAAGCTGATAAACGATTCGAAATAGGTGAATATTATGCAGCTGGCGATATGTACAAAAAGCTTTATAATGCTGTTTCATCGCAGGATAAACCGTTGCGTGCTCAGGTTGCGTTTAAGCAGGGCGAGTGTTTCAGACTGATTAATAACTATCGGGCCGAGCAGGCTTATCAGAATGCCATCCGTTATAAATATTCCGATAGCATTGTTTATTTGCGGTATGCCCAGGTATTACACCGTGCCGGCAAATACGTCGATGCTTTTAAAAATTACAGCATTTATCTGAAGAAAGACAGCGCAAACGAGATTGCTCAAAACGGAATCATAGCCTGTCAGCAAATGGCAAAATGGAAAGCGCTACCTGCTCCGTATGTTGTTAAGCGTGCTGACATGTTCAATGTACGGATGACTGATAATTTTAGTCCTTCGTTTTTAAGTTCCGACGCCGATGTACTTGCTTTTACTTCTTCGCGACAATTCAATAAAAAGGTTGTTATGAAGAACAACACCATTACCGGTTTACCGAACAACAATATTTACATGTCCCGTAAAAATGCAGCAGGAAAATGGGAAAAGCCCGATCTTCTGAGTCCTGAAATCAATACGCTCAACGACGACGAAGGTGCTTGTTCATTCAGCGAAGATGGTAAAATTATGTACTTCACTCGTGCCCGGCAAGTTCAGGATCATGAAGTGGGAACCGAAATTTATTCATCGAACCGGGCCGGCGGAATCTGGAGCACTCCTCAAAAAATAAAAATATTTGCCGACAGTACCGTATCGGTTGCTCATCCTGCTATGGCTCCCGACGGACAAACGCTTTACTTTGTTTCGAACAACCCAAAAGGATTAGGTGGAAAAGATATCTGGAAAGCAAAACTCGAAAACGGTGTTTGTAAATTTATCGAAAATCTCGGACCTGAAATAAACACTGCCGGCGATGAAATGTTTCCTACTTTACGTGCCGATGGAACGCTTTATTTTTCATCAAACGGGCTTCCTGGCTATGGTGGTTTGGATATTTTTAAGGCAACTCCCAAAAAAGATGGTGGCTGGGTTGTAGTAAATATGGGCGCTCCTATAAATTCTGTATCCGACGATTTTGGAATGACTTTCGCAGGAAAATCAGAAAAAGGGTTTTTCTCGTCGAACAGAAACGATAACAGAGGATATGATGCTATCTGGAGTTTCGAATTGCCCGAACTGGCGTATTCGCTCGAAGGAAAAGTGGTTGATGAAAAAGGAAATGTAATTCCGGATGCCACGGTTCGAATGGTTACCAATGCCGGTCTGAATGCGCGTGTTCAAACTAAAAAAGATGGAACATACCGTATAAAACTCGATAAAAATATGGATTGTGTGATGATGGCATCGGCTCGTGGTTATTTAAATCAGGGAAATAAACTGTCAACGCAGGGTTTAACTTCAAGTAAAACGTTTACAGTTGATTTTCAGCTTTCCGCCATTTCAAAACCAATTCAGCTTGAGAATATATTTTATGAATTCGGAAAGTGGGATTTAACTCCGGCTTCGGAAACAGGTTTGCAGGTTTTGGTGAAAATACTGAAAGACAATCCGAATATTACTATTGAACTCAGCGCAAACACCGATATGGTGGGAAGTAATGCATCGAACAAAATATTATCTGAAAAACGTGCAAAATCGGTACTTGATTACCTGATAGCTGCGGGAATAGCTCCGGATCGTTTAACCTCGGTTGGTTATGGCGAGGAAAAACCGGTTGTTGTGGATGCCGATTTGGCAGCAAAATATCCGTTCCTGAAAGAAAATGATGTATTGGATGAAAATTATGTGTTGAAACTAACTCCTGAACAACAGGAAATCGCTAATAAAATAAATCGCCGAACCGAATTCAGGGTGGTGAAGACAACGTATAAACTTTATTAAATGAAACAATATCTCGACTTACTAAACAGTGTATTAGTTGAAGGCGTTCACAAGGAAGACCGGACTGGAACAGGAACTATCAGTGTTTTCGGACATCAAATGCGTTTTAACATGGAAGACGGATTTCCATGTCTGACTACAAAAAAGCTCCATTTGAAATCCATTATTTACGAATTGCTTTGGTTTCTGAAGGGTGATACCAATGCAAAATATTTACAGGATAACGGAGTGCGGATTTGGAACGAATGGGCCGACGAAAATGGTGATCTTGGACATATTTATGGCTACCAGTGGCGTTCGTGGCCCGATTATAACGGTGGGCATATCGATCAGATTACCGAAGCGGTCAATACAATAAAAAACAATCCGGATTCACGAAGAATTATTGTAAGTGCGTGGAATGTAGCCGATATTCCAAATATGAATTTACCACCGTGCCATGCTTTCTTTCAGTTTTATGTGGCCGAAGGAAAACTAAGTTTGCAGCTGTACCAACGCAGTGCCGATATTTTTCTGGGCGTACCGTTTAATGTTGCATCATACGCTTTGTTGCTGCAAATGATGGCACAGGTTACCGGACTGAAAGCAGGTGATTTTGTTCATACACTCGGCGATGCACATATTTATACTAATCATTTGGAACAGGTGCAACTTCAACTTTCTCGCGAACCGCGTCCACTACCAACCATGTTAGTCAACCCGGAAGTAAAAGATATTTTTTCATTTCAATTCTCAGATTTTGAATTAACGGGATACGACCCACATCCCCATATTAAAGGTGCTGTGGCGGTTTAATAAAATAATTACATTTTTCCCAAAGTTAAATGAACGTTTTTAATTTTTGTTGAAACGATTAATCTTGATTGATTAATCGTTTTTTTTGTAACTTTGCCACCCTGTCTGAAAAGAAGACTATTAAAATTTAAGCGATTTTAAATTAAATATTATGTCAAAAATTTCAATTATTGCTGCAGTTGCTGATAACTATGCAATCGGTAAATCCAACAATCTACCCTGGCATTTGCCGGCAGATTTGAAGCATTTTAGACAACTTACAACAGGCCATGCCGTCGTAATGGGAAAACGAACTTTCGAAAGTCTTCCAAAAGGCCCGCTTCCGAATCGTAAAAATATCGTTTTGACTTCAATCATGTCCGAAGGAGTAAACAAAGGTTATTTTGAAGCCGATTCACTTGAAGATGCGGTTTTCCTTTGCGAACATGAGGAAAGAGTATTTATTATAGGCGGAGCAACGGTTTACAGGCAATGTATTGATAAGGTTGATTCAATGTATATTACGTGGGTTCATGATACTTTTACAGCCGACACTTTTTTCCCGGAAATCAATCTTGATGAATGGAACGAAATAAGTCGTGAAGATTTTGAAGCTGACGAACAAAATCCGTATTCATATAGTTTTTGTATTTACGAACGAAAATAGAATTTTCAATTTATAAAGTTTAAACGTCTTCTTTTTGATAAAGGAAGACGTTTTTAGTTTGAATAATTCACCCGACTTATTCAACCAAAAACAATCTTTTCAAACATTCCTACTGATTTTTGACTGAATTTTTGTAATTTTGCAACTAATTAGTTTTAAATGCATAAATCGTATAAAATGAATATAGATTTTCAAAAATCGGGTGGGCTTGTTCCGGCAATAATTCAGGATGAATTGACTTCCAAAGTACTGATGCTCGGTTATATGAATGAAGAATCGTTGACAAAAACACAGGAAACCGGCTTGGTTACCTTTTTCAGCCGTTCCAAAAACCGTTTGTGGACGAAAGGCGAGGAGAGTGGTAATTTTCTGAAACTTGTTTCCATAAAATTCGATTGTGATAACGATACGTTGCTGGTAAAAGTCAATCCGGTTGGACCGGTTTGCCATACCGGAACCGATACTTGTTGGGGCGAAAGCAACGAAGGCGATATTACTTTTTTGAAATATTTACAGGATTTCATCACGGTTCGATTCAACGAAATGCCCGAAGGTTCATATACAACTTCACTTTTCAAAAAAGGAGTGAATCGCATGGCTCAAAAAGTGGGCGAGGAAGCTGTGGAAACAGTAATTGAAGCTACAAATGGCACTGAAGAAGGTTTTATTTATGAAGCTTCGGATTTAATGTATCACCTGATCGTTTTGCTCACTTCCAAAGGATATTCGTTGGATGATTTGGCGCGCGAATTGAAAAAAAGACATAAATAATTCCCAATTTCCAATAATCAGTTATTTAATTGAAAATTGGAAATTGATTAATTGGAAATTAATTTTATATGGAAAAGAAATTATTGGTAAAATACGTTGATGTTGATATTTGTCAACAGGAATTGACCGTTTTGAAAGATGTTCAACTTGAAATTCATTCGGGTGAATTCATTTACTTGCTCGGAAAAGTGGGAAGTGGTAAGAGTTCACTGTTAAAGTCGTTCTATCATGATGTGCATATCAATTCAGGAGTTGCAGGTGTTTTGGGTTATGATTTAACTGAAATAAAATCGGTTGAAATTCCTTTTCTACGTCGGAAAATAGGCATTGTTTTTCAGGATTTTCAGTTGCTGACTGACCGTACAGTGAATGATAACCTCGATTTTGTTCTTCGTGCAACCGATTGGAAAGACCAGCAAGCTATTGATGAACAGATTGAAAACGTGTTGAATCAGGTTGGAATGAGTTCAAAAGGCAATAAAATGCCTCACCAGCTTTCGGGCGGTGAACAACAACGCATTGTGATTGCCCGTGCTTTGCTAAATTCGCCGGAAATGATTCTGGCTGATGAACCAACCGGAAATCTTGATACAGAAACCGGAAATGAACTGGTTGAACTGCTTTATAATATACGGCTTTCAGGCACAACAGTTATCATGGCTACACATAATCTTTCCTGGATGAAAAAATTTCCGGGACGTATCATTCGCTTTGAAAATGATGGTATAACTGAAGAATTTGTTTAGCAGATTATCGGAAAATAAATATAAGAGATGAAAAATCTTCAATGTCCGCAATGTGAAGTTCATCGGTTTTTTGTAAAAAACGAACTGAAAGAAACCTGTCTGGTGACCGTGAATGAAAATTACGAAGTTATTCCGGTAGATTCGTTCAATTCACTTACCGGTTTTGATGTAACGATTCTTTATTGTCTGGGCTGTTCGTGGCAAGGCTCTCCGAAATCATTAAAAAAAGGACATCATAAACATATTCATTATTAGATTTTAAAATTTATAAAATCCCCTGAATGAGTCAATTCAGGGGATTTTTTGTGTTCAAAAGGGTTGAAAATTTGACGTTAAAAATATGTTATAAAACATGTTGAATTATAAGTGCCCTGTTTTTAGTGTTTTATATTAAAAAATGTAGGGGTAATGTTGTGCCATTTATTTTAGGTTGTTGATTTTTTGAGAATGAAATAAATTGGTGGAACCTGATTATCAATTTATCTTTGTTTCCGGAAAATATTAAATCATTAATAATTAAATCATCAATCTATGAGAAAACTTTTATTCTTTTTAATTGCATTTTTGTGTTTTCAATTATCAGCGTCAGCTCAGTTAGCCAGTGGAAAATGGGGGATTGCTACTGATGCAACAGACGTTAAGGGTTCATACCTTCCCGGTAGTGATTTTGCCATCGATATGTGGAACTGGCAGAACGGAAACCAGAGTCTTGGTGGTGGAACAAATCCTTTCGGAGGAGCTGCATTTTACAATTTCAAAGTAGTTCAAAATCAATGGTGGGGGTTTGGTTTCAGATCGTTGAAAGGAAGCATTGATATGAGTAATTTTTGGGATGGATATATTCATATCGCGGTTAAAACAACGACTACAGTGAAGTTTTATATTGAAGTTATTTCCGAAGGTTCCGAAAAATATGGTCAACTTAATTTTATTCCCGGTTATGATCCACAAAGTTTCATACGAGATGGACTTTGGCACGAAATTGTTTTTCCTTTAACCAGAACTGGTTATAACGGACTGGATATTTCTAAAATTACGACTTTCTTTTGTCTGAAAGGCGATGCCTGTGCTACCGCACCCATTGAAATAGGTATTGATGATATGTACTGGATGCCCAAAGCAACTGCCCTTAAGGAAACTAATGCTAATGCAAATGTTTTGGTTTATCCAAATCCGGTAACTAACGGTCAGTTTACGGTAAAAAACAGCGAACCTAATTCCGATTTAAAACTTAGGATTTTTGATTTGACAGGAAAAGAAGTGTTTAGCAAAGAAATTCTTACTTCCAATGACAATTCAATTCAACTGGGAAATCAACTTTCAAAAGGAGTTTATATGCTCTCACTGAAAGGTAAAAATATAAATAAGCAGGAAAAGCTTGTGATTGAATAGATTTTTTAAGTGTTTGATTTGGAAACAGGATTGTCGAATTAGTAGGGCAATCCTGTTTTTTTTATATGATGAATAATCAATTATAAATTAATATTTTCCCTGAATTCTGAAAAATCCCGAATTATTCTATCCATCAGTATATTAATATGCTCGTTTGGTTGTTCATGCATCGTGTTTTCTTTAAACCAACTGATAATTTCTTTCGCACCTTGCCGGAATGTAATTTGCTGATTAAAATCAGGTACAAACCGTTTTATTTTAGCATTGTCGAAAATCATGCTGTGTGTTTTATCACCCAGCAGTCCGTCACCGATTTCAGAGTCGTACTGCGCAATAATTTCGGAAGGAATATGCACCAGTTTTGGCGTTACTTGTAATTCGTCTGCGAGGATTTGGTAAATGCTGTTCCACGTCAGTAATTCGTTGGATGTAATGTGAAAAGCTTCATTAATTGCTGCCGGATTTCCAAATAGACCAATCAAGCCAATGGCAAAATCAGTATTATGAGTCAGTGTCCAAATGGAAGTTCCATCGCCGAATGCAACTACCGGTAAACCCTGCAACATGCGTTGTATCACAGTATAACCACCCATAACAGGAATCAATGCTTTGTCGTAAGTATGCGACGGACGAACGATGGTGTATGGAAATCCGGTTTCGGCATACGCTTTTTTCAACACGTTTTCGCAGGCAATTTTATTGCGCGAATATTGCCAGAATGGATTTTCCAACGGTGTTTCTTCGGTTACAGGAAGTGTTTTGGGTGGAGTTTGGTAAACCGAAGCGGAACTTATGAAAATAAATTGTTTTGTTTTTCCGCTAAATAATTGAATGTCATTTTCGATATGCGCCGGTTCGAAAGCAATAAAATCAACAACCACATCAAAACTGTAATTTTCAATTGCCTGACGGGTTTGTTCCAAATTCCGGATATCGGAAATTAGAGTTTTCATGCCTGAAATGTTGCGAATTCCGGCACTTTTCCCACGATTTAAATGATATAAATCCATTCCGCGTGCAATAGCCAGCTCGCTGCAAGCTGAACTGATAATTCCTGTTCCTCCAATAAATAATACTTTCATTTGTATGCAGCTTTTAAAGAAAATACAACGTTTAAATAACTGGTACAAACATATAAAATTTCAACCGTTTACGAAAACTGAAAGTTGTTTTTTTGTTTTTGTCGAACCGTATAAATCCTGAAAATTTGAACTAAAATGCTCGTATATCGTTCATTTTTTGTATTTTTGTTCGTTTCGCATTTTAACGTGAATTGAAAGGTTGTAAATTTTTAATTTAAAGTCTGATAAGTAGATGAAGTTTCGATTGATAGTGAGTTTTCTTGTTTTTACACTAACATTATTTGCCCAGAAAGCTGCAGATGGTGAGATTTATTTTAATAATAAACAATACGCCAAAGCCCGTGCGGTATACGAAGTGTTGTTGAAACAGAAACCAAACGATGCGCTTTACAATTACCGTTATGCCCTCTGCAGTTATGAACTGAAAGATGAAGAAAAAGCAATCGAGCATTTCAAAATGACCGGAAATAAATTCCCGTTGCGCGATTTGTATCTTGGTGAATTATACTATAATACCTACCGTTTCGACGAATCGGTGATGGCTTATCAAACGTATATTGCCACATTGAAACCGGATGACAGTAAATTGCCTGAATACCAGAAAAAAATAAAACAGGCTGAAAATGCAGCCAAATTAATAACCAAGGTGGAAGATATAGCCATTGTGGATAGCATTGTGGTAAATAAAACTGATTTTCTGCATTTTTACAAGTTTAGCAGCGAATTGGGTTCGCTTACACAGGAACCATTGAAATTGAATTCCAGAAAAACCGTTGATAAAATCAAATATACCACACAGCGTCAGGATCGGATTTACTATTCCGATTCCATTAAAGGACAAATGAATATTTTTACTTCGTATAAATTATTAGATAAATGGTCCGATGCGGTTTCGGTTTCGAATGTAATAAATACTCCGGCTAATGAAAATTATCCGTTTCTGTTATTAGATGGAATTACGCTTTATTTTGCTTCCGATGGCGAAAATTCAATAGGCGGATATGACTTATTTATAACACGTTATACACCTGCAACCGATTCTTTTCTGACTCCTGAAAATATTGGAATGCCTTTCAATTCACCTTTCAACGATTACATGATGGTGATTGATGAGCAACATAAACTGGGTTGGTTTGCAACAGACCGGTATCAACCTGCCGGAAAGGTGATTATTTATACTTTTGTGCCTAATGATGCGAAAATAATTGTCCGAACCGAAGATAAAGATCAGTTGAGGCAATATGCAAAACTAAAGGCCTATCGCAAATTATCTGTTTTACATTCAGATAGTTCAACCGTTTTTGAAGAACAAATGCAGGAGTCGGAAAAGTTGAAGCAATTTGTAATTAATGATTCTATAGCGTATTCAAATGTCTCTCAGTTTAAAAGTGAAGAGGCAAAAAAGGGTTGGATAGAATTGCATAAACTGAGTGCTGAATTGAAAACGAAGAAAACTCAGTTGGAGAATTTGAGACTGCAATTTTCGGAAGTAACAAAGGAAAAAGACAGACAAAATCTGACAAATTCTATTGTGGAAGCTGAAAAAAATTATCTCAATCTCGAAAACCAGATTCAAACAAAGACCATTCAGATTCGAAATGCTGAGATACAATATCTTCAAAAACACAAGTAAATAAAGTCCTGAAAATATAATTTGAACCAATTTTATTTATTGTTGTTTCAATATTAAAATTGAAAGTAAAATAAACCGGATGTGATTATTTTCAAAATCTTTGAGATTTGGATAAATTTGAAAGATTTTATTCGAAAAAACAGGTAGAACATTCTTTTCTATCTGTTTGTTTTTTAAAGGATTAATTATTGATTTATAATAGGTTAACGTTATTTCCGTTTATTTGTACACTTAATTTGAAATTTTAGTGTTAATTTTGCATTTATAAGAAGAAAAGCATGGATAAATTACGATTTCAGAGTTTTGGAAGTGGGAGTAGCGGGAATTGTTATTTTATTGGAAATGCTTCGAGTGGTTTGTTAATTGATGCTGGTGTAGGAGTAAGAACAATTCGCAAACACCTGAGAAATATTGGTTTGGATTTTGAGAATATATGGGGAGTTTTTGTGACTCACGATCATGCTGATCACATTAAAGCGGTTGGTCCGCTGGGTGAAAAGCACCGGATTCCGATTTATACCACCCGTCATGTACACGAAGGAATTCAACGGAGTTATTGTGTTACCGAGAAATTATATACCAGTAAGAAATATATTGAAAAAGGTGAAACAATCGAAGTCGGAGAATTCAGGATTACAGCTTTCCCTGTATCGCACGATGCCACTGATAATGTTGGCTATACTATTGAATATAAAGAAAAAAGATTTACATTTGCAACTGATTTAGGATTTATAGGAGATGAAGTTGCCGAGCATTTGACAAATGCGGATTATATGGTTATTGAAGCGAATCATGATGTACAAATGTTGAAACAAGGTTCGTATCCTATTCATTTGAAAAACAGGATTCTATCTGAAACCGGACATTTAAGTAACGATCAAACCGGTTTGTTTTTGGCAAAAAGTTTCAATGGAAAATTGCAGAATATATTTTTATGTCATTTAAGTCATCACAATAATTTGCCGGAAATTGCGTATACAACCATTCAGAATCATTTGGAAGACAATCAGATAATTGTTGGAAAACATGTTCAACTGGTGACTTTAGATCGATTAAATCCATCTGAATTGTATATTTTCTGAATAAATTTAAAATAAAAATTCAATACTATTTTAATATTATTTCCAACCATTATTAACTTCAAAAAAAGGTAAGTATGCCAGCCAATTTAGTCATTATCCCTACCTACAACGAAAAGGAAAATATTGAAAGTATTATCCGCGCCGTTTTTAATCAACCATTGAGTTTCCATGTTCTTATTATTGAGGATGGATCGCCGGATGGAACTGCAGCAATAGTAAAAAAAATGCAAACAGAATTTCCTTCACAGCTATTTATGGTTGAACGAAAAGGAAAACTGGGATTGGGAACTGCCTATATAGCAGGATTTAAATGGGCCTTAGAGCATAAATATGATTTTATTTTTGAAATGGACGCCGATTTTTCTCACAATCCGGCAGATTTGAACAAATTGTATGATGCCTGTGCCAATCATGGTGCGGATGTGGCTATTGGTTCGCGTTATGTAACAGGTGTAAATGTTGTAAATTGGCCAATTGGTCGGGTTCTTATGTCGTATTTTGCATCGAAATATGTGCGCTTTGTATTGGGTGTTAAAATTGCCGATACCACCGCCGGATTTAAATGTTATCGTCGTGAAGTGCTGGAAACCATCGAATTAGATAAAATAAGATTTAAAGGATATGCTTTTCAGGTAGAAATGAAATATACCGCTTTCATGTGTGGGTTTAATGTGAAAGAAGTGCCTGTTATTTTTATAAATCGTGAGCTTGGAACTTCCAAAATGAGCGGCGGTATTTTTGGTGAAGCTTTTTTAGGCGTAATTCAATTGAAATGGAGCAGTTGGTTTCGCAAATTTCCGCAAAAGAAAAGTAAATAATTTCTCTTGAAAATGAAAAAGTTACATCTTATCAAAAATGCTACTATCATTAATGAAGGACGAACATTTAAAGGTTCAGTTCTGCTCGAAGATGAGTATATAAAAGCTGTTTTTGAAGATAAGATAGAAATTTCCGAATCGTTTGATGAAACAGATGCAGAAGGTTTATTGCTGTTACCCGGCGTAATAGATGATCAGGTCCATTTCCGCGAACCGGGTTTAACTCACAAAGGCGATATTTTTACCGAAAGCCGTGCTGCAGTGGCCGGTGGAGTAACATCCTTCATGGATATGCCAAATACACGACCTCAGGCAACAACCGTTGAAATTCTTGAAGAAAAATATGAGTTGGCAGAACAGAAGTCGTTTGCAAATTATTCATTTTTAATGGGTGTTACCAACGATAATATTGATGAGCTGAAGAAAGTGAATGCACGCAATGTTCCTGCTGTAAAGATGTTTATGGGTTCTTCTACCGGTAATATGCTGGTGGATAATCTGGAAACATTGAATCGTATTTTTTCCGAAATTTCGATGATGATTGTGACGCATTGTGAGGATGAAACGACCATTCAGAAAAATATTCAATATTATAAAAATTTGCTGGGAGATGAGATTCCAATTGAATATCATCCGTTGATCAGAAGCGAAGAAGCTTGTTACAAATCTTCATCTTTTGCAGCGGAACTGGCAACTAAATATAATTCCAGATTACACGTTTTTCATTTGTCAACGGCAAAGGAATTATCGCTTTTTAATTCTGATATTCCATTGAAAGATAAACGAATAACAGCTGAAGTTTGTATTCATCATTTGTGGTTTTCCGATGCTGATTATGCAAAATATGGAAACCGTATCAAATGGAATCCGGCCATTAAAACAGAATCTGACAGACTGGCTTTAATTGAAGCTCTAAATTCAAACAAAATTGATGTGGTAGCTACCGATCATGCGCCACATTTACTGTCGGAAAAAGAAGGTTCATGTCTGAAAGCTGCTTCAGGTGGTCCGTTGATACAACATGGATTAATTGCTATGCTACAACTGGCTAAAACCGGAAACTTTACCCGTGAGAAAGTTATTGAAAAAATGTGTCATGCTCCGGCTGAGCTTTTCAGAATTGAAAACCGAGGTTATATCAGACCCGGTTATTTTGCCGATTTGGTTTTGGTCAATCCAAACCAATCGACCACTGTAACTTCAGATAATATTTTATATAAATGCGGTTGGTCGCCATTTGAAGGAACAACATTCGATAATACGGTGTTGACAACCTGGGTGAATGGTCGAAAAGTATTTGATAATGGAGTTTTTGACGAACAGGTTCGTGGGAAACGATTATTGTTTAATAATTAATTTACGAAGAAATGAAAAAGAAAGGTTTAATTATACTTATAATTGGATTAATTTTTTTAGCAGTTGCTCTTATTATCCGTTTTTCGGTGAAGCGTAATGTGGAATATATTCATAACATTGGTGAAGCACAAGGCACAACCTATTCCATTACTTACCTTCAACCTGACGGAACTGATTTGCACAAAAAAATTGAACAACGGTTGCATGAATTTGATCATTCACTTTCGACTTACGATCCGAATTCAATCATTTCACAGATAAATAAAAATAACGATACCGTTCGAACAGACGCAATTTTTGAAGAAATGTATAAAATGGCGCGTTCAGTTTCAGAACATACCAATGGTGCTTTTGATATTACGGTTGGTCCATTGGTAAAAGCATGGGGATTTGGCCCGGGAGCAGATGATCGCACCAAAATACCAGATGTTTCAAAGATATTGCCGAATATCGGTTATCATAAAATCCGCCTGGAAAATCATAGAGTCATAAAAGATAATCCGAATATTTTGTTGGATGCTAATGCCTTGGCGCAGGGACAGTCGGTGGATATTATTGCTCGATTGTTGGAAGAGAATGGTTGCAAACAATATATGGTCGAAATAGGAGGTGAAGTAATGTGTAAAGGTTTGAATCCCGAAGGTGAAAAATGGAAAATAGGAATTGATAAACCTGTTGACAATCCGGTGGGTTCTGATGAATTGCAAACCATTGTTTCCATTAGTAATTGCGCCATTAATACTTCCGGAAATTATCGTCAGTTTTACTATTTAAACGGTAAAAAATATGCTCATGAAATTGATCCGCGAATCGGTTCTCCGGTTGTTCATAATTTATTAAGTGCCACGGTTGTAGCACCAACTTGCATGAAAGCCGATGCGTATGCCACAGCATTTATGGTTCTCGGAGTCGACAGTAGTTTGCAGATTTGCAAAAGTGTTCACGATCTGGATTGTTATTTGATTTATGTGGATAAAAATGGGAAAAATCAAGTAGTTTATACCGATGGTTTTAAGAAATATTTGACTAATTAATAGCTGGAGAAACAGCTGAATCATGTAATTGCAACTCTAAATATAGATAAAAGGAAGCCTGTTTTTCGTTAATTATTAATTATTAATTGATTAATTCCCTACTTTTATTAAATAGAAACATATTATTTTTTTTATTCCTGATTAAATAACTATCTTTGCACTCCAAATTATTTTATGAAAAAGGTTCCTTTTTTCCTTGTTGTATTCCTTCTGTTTCTGGCTTCATGCAGTGACTATCAAAAATTACTGAAAAGCGATGATGCGGAATTAAAATACACAAAAGCCGTTGAATATTTCGATAAAGGTGATTTTATGCGTGCTTCCACATTATTCGATGCGGTAGCAACTTACTACAAAGGAACCGAGCGTTCTGAAACCGTTTTGAATTATCTGGCCAAATCGTATATGGGTCAGAAGGATTATATTTCGGCAAGCGAGTATTACAAAACGTATGTAAAAACTTATCCGAAAGGAAAATATGTGGTTGAAGCCAAGTATATGATTGGTTATTGCTACTATCTTGATTCACCGGATGCCAGACTCGATCAAACTGAAACCTTAAACGCGATCACAGCATTGCAGGAATTTGTTGAGGTTTATCCCGAAAGTGAACGGGTTCCGGAAGCAAATAAACTGCTGGATGAAATGCATGATAAGCTTGCTTTTAAAGCCTACTTGAATGCCAAATTGTATTTCAATCTGGGAAATTATATGGGCAATAATTATGAATCAGCTGTTATTTCAGCTCAGAATGCGTTGAAGAAATTTCCTTCTACAAAGTATCGCGAAGAGTTGTCAATGCTTATTTTAGAAGCTAAATATCAACAAGCTGTTCAAAGTGTGGAAGAAAAGAAAATTGAACGTTACCGAAGTACGATTGATGAATATTATAATTATATCAATGAATTTCCAACCGGTAAATCGAGGAAACAAGCTGACCGGATTTTTAATGAATCGAAAAAAATTGTGAAAGAATAAAACAAAAATATTATGGACTATAAGAAAGTAAATGCGCCTTCGAACACGATTTCTCGTGATATGAACCAGATGAGCGAAAATATTGGAAATGTTTACGAAACAGTAAAAGTGATTGGCAAACGTGCAAATCAGATTAGTGTGGAAATTAAATCGGAACTCGATAAAAAACTTATGGAGTTTGCGTCATTTAACGAAAATATTGAAGAAGTCTTTGAAAACAGAGAACAAATCGAAATTTCACGTTATTACGAAAAACTTCCTAAAGCGGTTCTTATTGCCACTCAGGAGTTTATCGAAGATAAAGTATATTATCGCAATCCAATAAAAGATAAATTGAAATAAAAGAAATTTCATTTTCTTTACTTTTAGATAAAAGAATATTGTGCTCGTATTAACACTATATTCTTTTATCTTTTTTTGTTTGCACTATGTTCAATTCATTTTTGTATTTTTGCAAATGAAAATAGAAAGTTTTCCACCAAAGTTTTCGGTTGTTTGTTGTAATGAACTAAATTGAAGATACATACATGTTACAGGGCAAAAAAATTATTCTGGGAGTTACAGGCAGCATTGCTGCCTATAAATCGGCTCAATTAATCCGTTTACTGGTAAAAGAAGGTGCCGAAGTGAAAGTGATAATGACCACCTTGGCCAAAGAATTTATCACTCCATTAACTCTGGCAACTTTATCAAAAAATCCGATTTTAGTTGACTTCTTTGATCCGACTAATGGCGACTGGAACAGTCATGTTGATTTGGGCTTATGGGCCGATGCTTATCTGATTGCTCCGGCCACAGCTAATACAATCGGAAAGATGGCTTCCGGAATTGCCGATAATTTATTGCTTACCACGTATCTTTCGGCTAAATGTCCTGTCTTCGTTGCTCCGGCTATGGATTTGGATATGTTTGCTCACCCGGCTATGCAACGTAATCTTGTAACACTTCAATCAATTGGGAACAACATTATTGAGCCGGGAAGTGGCGAATTGGCAAGCGGTTTGGAAGGCAAAGGACGCATGGAAGAACCAGAAAATATAGTACGGTTTCTTGACGACTTTTTTACACCAAAACCATTATCCGGGAAAAATATTCTGATTACTGCCGGTCCGACATACGAAAAGATAGATCCTGTACGTTTTGTAGGAAATTATTCCAGTGGAAAGATGGGTTTTGCATTAGCCGAAGTTTGTGCTAAACTTGGTGCCACA
>Ga0302207_1000429_pt1 | contig 17196 bp, 12 predicted proteins | sample II_Fen_E2_2_FD_198792 | JGI IMG/M metagenome (GOLD analysis project Ga0302207, IMG submission 198792) | Peat permafrost microbial communities from Stordalen Mire near Abisko, Sweden - II_Fen_E2_2 | ecosystem: Environmental > Terrestrial > Soil > Wetlands > Permafrost | place: Sweden: Abisko...
CACCATCCATCAAGAACAGAGAAATTCAAAACACCGTTCATTTGGGCTTTTTCTCCGGATGTACCGGATGCTTCCAATGGACGTGTTGGCGTGTTTAACCAGATATCGACACCTGAAATCAATCGTTTTGCCAGACGCATATCGTAGTTTTCGAGGAAAATTACTTTTCCAAGGAACTGTGGCATACGCGAAATCTCAATGATTCGTTTAATCAAACCCTGACCACCACCATCGGCAGGGTGTGCTTTTCCGGTAAACAAAAATTGAACTGGATGAACCGGATCATTTACAATGCGTTCAAGCCTTTCTAAGTCAGTAAAAAGCAAATGTGCCCGTTTATAGGTTGCAAAACGGCGACCAAAACCGATAATCAATGCTTTCGGATTAATTGCCTGCAAAACCGATACAATTCTCGAAGGATCACCTTGATTCTTCAACCAGTTTTCGCGGAATTGATCTTTTATATAGTCTACCAGTTTCTTTTTAAGGTTCATGCGCGTCTCCCAAATTTCCTCATCAGGAATTTTGTACACGCCTTCCCATATTTTCATATTTGATTGATCTGCATAGAATGCTTTCGTGAAATATTTTTCATAAATCGCTTTCCAGTCCGATGATGTCCATGTTGGCAGGTGAACACCATTGGTAACGTAGCTGACATGCAATTCTTCGGGAAAATATCCTTTCCAGATAGGTTGGAACATTTCCTGAGAAACTTTGCCGTGTAACCAGCTTACACCGTTCACTTCCTGACAAGTATTGCAGGCAAAAACGCTCATGCTGAATTTTTCGTTGTGATCGCCCGGATGTTCACGTCCCATGTCAATAAATTCATCCCAACTCAAATTTAATTTAGAAGGGAATTCACTCATGTATTTCTGGAACAAATTTTCATCAAAACTATCGTGACCGGCAGGAACCGGTGTATGAACTGTGTAAAGTGAACTGGAACGTACTATCTCCAGTGCCTGATTAAAATTCAGATTCTTATCTGCAATTAAATCAACCAGTCTTTGAGCATTTATAAGAGCTGCATGACCTTCGTTGCAGTGATAAACTTGTTTTTCAATACCTAATTTCTTCAATGCTAAAATACCACCAATTCCGAGCATAATTTCTTGTTTCATGCGGTTTTCCCAATCACCACCATACAATTGGTGAGTAATTGAACGATCGTATTCGCTGTTCATGTCGTTGTCAGTATCCAATAAATAGAGTGAGATACGACCTACAGCCACTTTCCATAAATATGCATAAACTGTGCGACCGGGATATGGAACTTCAATCACAATCGGTTCATCATTCGCATCTTTTACCTGTTTTAATGGCAAATTATTGAAATTCTGTGCTTCATACACAGCCACCTGTTGTCCATCAACCGATAATGACTGGGTAAAATAACCGTAGCGATATAAAAACCCGACTGCAGTCATATCAATGTTACAATCGCTGGCTTCTTTCAAATAATCACCGGCCAAAACTCCCAAACCACCCGAATATATTTTAAGTACTTCGGTTAAACCATATTCCATGCTAAAATAAGCAATGGATGGGGTTTTAGTATTTTTAGGGACATTGAGGTAATTTTTGAAGTCCTGATAAACGGTATCTACCTTTTTGATAAATTCCGCATCATTTCCTAATGCAACAGATTTTTCGTAATTCAGAATATTGAGTAATAAAACAGGATTTGAAGAAGCTTCAATCCATGCGTCTTTATCAATCTGACGGAATAAATTCTTCGCATTACTATCCCAAACCCACCATATATTTTGAGCAATTTCTTCTAATTTACTTAAACTTTCAGGCAAATGTGATCTTACATTTATTTCCTTTAAGTTTATTTCATTTACGTTGTTAACTTTAATTTTCATAAGCTTGAATTATCTTAATATATCTATTACTAATACTTCTTTTTATATACGGAAAAAACTAATTCGGACACAAAAATAATAAAAAAGGGTCAAGAGTTGATATAAATAATTTTAAATTTTGATTTATATATTTCAAACGTTTGCATAAAATAAAACAAAGAATAATTAAATCTGTTTTGGAAAATAAAATCCTTAACTGTTCATTCTTTCATTTTTCTTTTGAAGTGCAATGCTGTAAGCAGTTGTGTAGTATTGAATAAAGTGCTTCCAAAGGGCTTTTTCGGCAATAACTGCTGCTTTCTTTCGAACAATTTTCACTTCTTCTTTGCTGAATGATGCGAATTTGGAAATCATTTCAGAAATGTGAGTGGCAACAACATATCCGTTGTAATCCGAACGGTGAATCACTCCTACTCCTTTTTCAATTTCATGCAGTTCATGCGAAACCCATTGACCAAAACCGGATAAATCGGTTGTAATGGTCGGAACTGAGAATGCCACACTTTCGAGGGGTGTATAACCCCATGGTTCATAATAGGATGGAAATACTGATAAATCCATTCCTATGAGTAAATCATAATACGATTTATTGAAAACACCATCGTTTCCATTCAAATACGAAGGAACAAAAATGATTTTTACTTTTTGAGTTTGTTGATTGGTAAAATGAAACCAGTGAATGGCAGACATCACATTATCAGCATAATAATCATGCAGTTCGTGAGTAGTAAATCTGTTCCATGAGTTAAGTTGCAAATTAGGTTGAGTCAGACTTGCAACCAAATCAAAGCGTGGCCCCTTGATATAAGCCGGAACCATGATAAATACCACAACTTCCTTGTTCAATTCAGTATCTTCGGATAATAACTTCAAGGATTCGATAAACGTATCAATACCTTTATTTTTATACTCATACCGACCGGCCGTACTCACAAACAAGGCATCTTCAGTTAATTTATATCCAAGCAATGTTTCTGCTATATGTTGCAATGTTGCACGTGCAGCCTTTCGTTTAGACGTAAATTTTCCACCATTAGGCACAAAATCATTTTCAAAACCATTTGGAGTGATAACATCCGGTTTCTTTTCAAGCAATTGTTCACATTCAATCCCGGTTATTTCGCTCACTGTTGTAAAACAATCTACCTGATGAGCAGCTATTTTCTCTGTTGAGTGTTTCGAAACCATATTCAGTTCTGCCGCCATTTGGTCACCATTATACTCATTAATGTAATCGTACAAAGGTTTATGATTACCGGCAATTGACCGGCCGATTGAAGTGGCATGAGTTGTAAAAAGTGTTCCTATATCCGGCAAGTGCTTTTTTACATAAAAAGCTCCAAAAGTTGTCATCCATTCATTAAAATGTGCAACAACCTGATTTTCTGCTTTTAAATTAAAAAACCGGTAATAACTTTCGATAATTATTCCGGTTGCATATCCAAACATAGATGATTCATCGTAATCGCCGAACGCAGACATTGAATTTACGCCGACTTGTTCCCAAATCAAACCATAAATTTCGTTTTTCAGCAACATCAATGGCATAAAATCCACTAAAACAGCAATCGGCTTTCCGGGAATATTCCATCGTCCAATACGCATTTTCAGTTGATATTCTTTATCTGTAAAATCCTTCCAGTCAGTATACAAATCCGTTATTTCTTCAAAATAAGGATTTAATTTCTCTTTCCAGATATCCGGACCTATAAAAATGAGCTTATCGGGGTGAGTTTGTTGTAAAGTAGCAGCTCTGGTCGACAAAACGGTATAAATACCACCTACCATATTGCATACTTCCCAACTTGTTTCAAAAATATATTCGGGGTTCAATTTTTCTGACATGCATTATAAATTTAAAAAGAATGCAAAGATAATATTATAATATTGGATTTATTGTTAAGAAGAGCCTATATATGAATAGGCATCTGTTAATAAACACAATAAATAAGTAACAGTAAATCTATTGCAATGTTTTAAAAGTATAAATAATAAGTTTTAATTAACTCAACAACACTGTATTTCAACCAATTAAATTTGAAACAAGAATTGAACAGCAAATTGTCCCAAAAAGTACTTTATTTTGTATTGTTTTTGTAATAAATATACTTTATCTTTGTGACCATTAAATAAAACAAATTATTCATTTTTAAAAAATTACATTTATGAAAAAGACTTTACTCACTTTCATTGCTATTTTTGCTTGTCTTACAATTTTTGCAGCAAATGTAACTGTTCATGACATTCAGTATACAACTGATGCTGCTGGCGCATCCCCTTATGCAACTCAAGTTGTTACAACAACCGGAACTGTTGTTGGAATTTACACAACAGCTGCAGGTGTAAGAAGTGGATTCTATCTTCAGGGTGCTGCAGGTGCCTGGAATGGAATTTATGTTTATGCAGGAACTACTGGAGCTGGAGCTTCACTTACTTGTGTTGCTGGTGATTCAATTACTGTAACAGCTACAGTTTCTGAATACAATGGATTAACAGAACTGGGTACAATTACAGCATGTACTGTTATTGCTTCAGGAAAAAATTATACTATCAATGAAATCTCAACAAGTGCAGCTAACACAGAACAATGGGAAGGTTGTATTGTAAAAGTAAAAAATGCAAATTGCACAGGCGGTACAGCAGGCACTTTTAATGTAACCGATGGTTCAGGAACTCTTGCTATTTTCAAACAATTATATCAGGCTCTAGCATTGACAACGGGAACAAATTATGATATTACAGGTATTATGACATGGTATAGCACCGGATCAATCTTCGAATTAATTCCACGAAGTGCATCAGATATTACTGTTGCAACCGGTTTCTCAAATCCAACTTCTGATTTTTCAGTAAAACTTGCTGGTAAAACCCTTTCTGTTTCTGATGCAACTACTTCAACAGTAGAAATTTTCAGTGCTTTGGGTGCTAAAGTTCAAAATGTGGAATTAGTAAACGGTTCAGCAGATTTGAATTTATCTAAAGGATTATACATTGTACGCTCAGGTAATAACACTGCTAAAATTATGATTAAGTAATCAGAATAACAGAAAGTTATACTTCATTTAAATATTAAAAAACCGGTGGAAACTCAAATTTCCACCGGTTTTTTATTGGAATAAATTGATACCTTCATACCAATAACGAATCAACCTTCACAACTATATGCCATTTTTCATTTAAAGTTTTTCTTGAAAAATCAAGAAGTTTTTTAAAACGTGTTTTACGAACATTTTTTTTATTGGGGCGTTTATAATTGTAGAAAATTGTAAAACTAAATTCAAAAAAATATGAGTAAAATTGAAAAAATTGTTGGTCGTGAAATACTTGATTCACGCGGAAATCCTACCGTAGAAGTAGATGTTTATCTGGAATCCGGAATTATGGGGCGTGCTTCAGTTCCTTCAGGCGCATCTACAGGTGAAAACGAGGCAATAGAATTACGCGATGGTGACAAAAACAGATATTTAGGCAAAGGCGTTCAGAAGGCTGTTGCAAATGTAAATAATATTCTGGCACCGGCTTTGATTGGAATCAGTGCATTACAACAACGGGCAATTGACAAATTAATGATTAATCTGGATGGCACAAAAACTAAATCAAATTTAGGAGCAAATGCTATTTTAGGCGTTTCTCTGGCCGTTGCCAAAGCTGCTGCAACTTATCTGGATTTGCCTTTGTATCGCTATATTGGCGGAACAAATGCTTTTACCTTACCGATTCCAATGATGAACATTATCAACGGAGGTTCGCATTCCGATGCTCCTATTGCTTTTCAGGAATTTATGATTCGTCCGGTTGGTGCTACCTCATTTCACGAAGGACTCCGAATGGGTGCAGAAGTTTTCCATTCTTTAAAAAAAGTACTTCATGATCGTAATTTAAGCACAGCTGTTGGTGACGAAGGCGGTTTTGCCCCAACGTTGAAAGGAACTGAAGATGCACTGGAATCTATAATCACTGCCATCGAAAAAGCCGGCTACAAAGCCGGAAAAGATGTGATGATTGGATTGGATTGTGCTGCATCCGAATTTTACAAAAATGGTATCTACGATTATTCTAAATTTGAAGGACCAAACGGAGCAAAACGAACATCAGCACAACAGGCTGATTATCTTGCGGAACTGGCGGCTAATTATCCGATTGACTCAATCGAAGACGGAATGAGTGAAGGTGACTGGGATGGTTGGAAATTGTTGACTGATAAATTGGGTAAGAAAATTCAATTGGTAGGTGACGATTTATTTGTAACCAATGTAGATTATCTGAAAAAAGGAATTGATCTCGGTTGCGCCAACTCCATTCTCATTAAAGTAAATCAAATCGGAACGTTGACCGAAACACTTGATGCCATTGAAATGGCTCACCGTGCCGGTTATACTTCGGTTACTTCGCACCGTTCGGGTGAAACTGAAGATGCAACCATTGCTGACATTGCTGTAGCTACAAATTCCGGTCAGATTAAAACAGGTTCTTTGAGCCGTTCTGATCGTATGGCAAAATACAATCAATTGCTTCGCATTGAAGAAGAATTAGGCGATTTAGCTGTTTACGGATTCAAAAAATAAGAAATATTGTCAGACTTTTTTCTGTCAAATTTTAGTACATTTAAAGCCAACTGACATAAAGTTGGCTTTTTTTGTTCAAAATTTTCAGATTTATTTACGAATTATTTTTTCTTCGTTAATACGAGTTAAGCCCAAAAACCTGAGTGTTAATTAACGACAAATATCCATTAAACTTTTATTTACTGGAATAACTTTTGTATAATTTCGCAACGAAAAACAACCAAAAAATTAAGAATATTGAGTACTTCTACTTCACTTTAATGACTTTAAATTTGAATTTTAATAATCCAATTAATAACTACTAAAATGAATAAGATGAATCTAACAAAACGAATGAAAATGCTCGGCTTTTTCGGTTTAGTCGTAGCAGTTAGTGTAGCCACAAATTTAACAACAAGCTACATCTCAGAAAAAGAAAACAGTGGCTCAAACTCACAAAACTCGCAACTTCCGGCTTCTTATGCCAAATTCGCGAATGTAGCCAATGCCATGGAAACTGATTTTACGGTAGCAGCCGAACTGACTGTTCATGCAGTTGTTCACGTGAAAACGAAAACTCCAATGAAAGTTCAACAATTTGGTGGAGGTGGTTTTCCGAACGATCCTTTTTTCCAGTATTTTTTCGGACAACCACAGCAACAACCCCGTCAACAACAGGAAATGCCAATGCAGGAAGCATCGGGTTCAGGAGTTATTATAACTAAAGATGGTTATATTGTCACAAACAATCACGTTGTAGATGGTTCTTCGGAAATTGAAGTAACTCTGAATGATAAACGAACGTTTAAAGCAAAAGTAATTGGTACAGACCCAAATACTGATATTGCATTAATTAAAATTGAGGCCAATGACTTACCAATAATTATTTTTGGAAATTCCGATTCGTTGAAAGTTGGCGAATGGGTTTTGGCAGTTGGGAATCCGTTTAATCTGACTTCCACGGTTACTGCAGGAATTGTTAGTGCAAAAGCACGGAATATCAATATTATTAATTCACAGATGAAAATTGAATCATTCATCCAAACCGATGCAGCAGTAAATCCGGGAAATAGTGGCGGCGCTTTGGTAAATACACGTGGTGAATTGGTTGGAATTAATACAGCTATAGCTTCGCAGACAGGCTCTTATGCCGGTTATTCTTTTGCCGTTCCTGTAAGTATTGTGCAAAAAGTTGTTGCAGATCTTAAAAAATATGGTGTGGCTCAACGCGCTTTCTTAGGAATTGAAATCAAAGATATCACCAGCGATCTTGCCAAAGAAAAAAATCTAAAAACATTGGAAGGAGCTTATGTTGGTAAAGTTAGTGAATTAGGTGCGGCCAAAAAAGCCGGTGTAAAAGAAGGTGACATTATTAATAATGTAAATGGAGTCAGTGTAAAATCCGTTTCTGAATTACAGGAACAGATTGGTCGTTATCGTCCCGGCGATAAAATTACAATTACAATTTTAAGAGAGAATAAAGAACAAAAATTGAATGTTGAACTTAAAAACCAACAGGGAAGTACAGGTATTGTTTCTGCACAAAACAGTGAAGATGTGTTGGGAGGCACCTATAAAGTACTTAATGACAAAATGAAGCAACAAATAGGTGTTGATTATGGCGTCGAAGTTAAGTCACTTTCAAAAGGAAAATTAGCCGATCAGGGCATCAAACCTGGATTTATAATTCTAAAGATAAACAATCAACCGGTTAGTAATGCAGAAGATGTGCAGGCAGCTTACGATGCTACAATAAATAACGGTCAACAAGATAAAGTATTTTTGATAGCAGGTCTGTATCCAAACGGTAAAATCGTTTACTTCGCAATCAATCTGGCAGAATAATATTATTATCAAGCAATTATGCAAATAAGAAAGAACAAATTCGCACTTTTGGATTTGTTCTTTCTTATTTTATCAACAATTGAAACAAAATGTAATTTTAAACGTTTGAAATATAGAATAGCTCTTTATTTCTGAATTTTATGATTTGTTTTAAGTCATGAATTCAAATTTCTAACTTTTAAAATGTTTAAATGTAAAAATGAGTAATAATTTGGCTAACAATTATCAATTTGTAAACATACGTGACCATATTTTGTTCTGACAATATAATTAGCACAATTATTTTGTCCTTTCGCTTTGGAAACCCGAAAAAAACAACTACTTTTGCAAGCTAATTTTCCCCATAAAAATGAGACAATTAAAAATTACAAAATCAATCACGAATCGTGAGAGTGCATCGCTTGACAAATACTTACAAGAGATTGGACGTGAAGATCTTATCACTGTAGAAGAAGAAGTTGAGTTGGCTCAAAGGATTCGCGCTGGTGACAGGATTGCATTGGAAAAACTGACACGTGCTAACTTACGTTTCGTTGTTTCGGTGGCAAAACAGTACCAAAATCAAGGCCTCAGTCTACCCGACTTGATCAATGAAGGCAACCTTGGACTGATAAAAGCTGCTGAAAAATTTGACGAAACACGTGGATTTAAGTTTATTTCGTATGCTGTTTGGTGGATTCGTCAATCTATTTTGCAGGCTTTGGCTGAACAATCGCGTATTGTTCGTCTTCCTCTTAATCAGGTTGGATCATTAAACAAAATCAACAAAGCTTTCTCGAAATTTGAGCAGGAAAACGAACGTCGTCCATCGCCCGAAGAATTGGCTGAAGTGTTGGACATTCCGGTTGACAAAATTGCCGATACCATGAAAGTATCCGGCCGTCATATCTCCGTAGATGCACCTTTTGTTGAAGGTGAAGACAACAGTTTGCTGGATGTAATGATTAACGATGATTCTCCTAACGCTGATCGAGTGTTGATTAATGAATCACTTTCCAAAGAGATAGAACGCGTGTTGGCATTTACATTGTCCGACAGAGAACGCGATATCGTAAAGAAATTTTTTGGAATTGGTGTAGCAGAAATGACCCTTGAAGAAATCGGAGATGAATTTGGTTTGACACGCGAACGCGTTCGTCAGATTAAAGAAAAAGCAATACGGAAATTGCGTCCAAATGCCAAAAGTAAATTATTAAAAGGATTTTTAGGATAGTCGAAAAAAAGTACGATCATTCTGAATTTGAATACGAAGCAACCCAAAAGGTTGCTTCTTTTTTATGATCAAATTATTGTTTTTAATCGTTCTTCAGCGATTTTGCAGAATTCTTCACTCAATTCAAAACCTATATAATTTCTTTTCAGCATTTTAGCAGCAACAGCCGAGCTTCCCGAACCCATAAACGGGTCAAGCACAATATCGCCTTCATTACTACTGATTTCAATAAACGGAAGACACACTTTCAATGGTTTTTGAGTTTTATGAATTGAGCGTTCCTTGCCCATACAAATCGGAGTCTGAATGAAATTGTGCATTTCGTTCACCGGTTTATGATTCCATGTTTTGGGAGTTCCTTTGGAGAAGTGAACCAGCATTTCCATGCTGTTGGCAAACATTTTACGGGTATAAATGGCTGGAAATGGATTGGTTTTATGCCAGTGAATCACCTTGCGGAACTGAAACCCGACACGTTCAACCATTCTGTTTATATACGAAACAAAATCGTCACCACACCACAAATAACCGGCACCACCGGGTTTGCAAACCCGAAAACATTCGGTTAATACTTCTTCCAGAAATTGTAAATATTCTTCTTCCGATTTAAAACTATCAAATTCGAATTCTGTTACAACATCCTTGTGATTTTTCAAACCCGAAACGTTTTGAGCCCGATACTGATAATATGGAGGATCGGTAAAAATCAAATCAACACAAGCATCAGGCAGTTTTTTCAGTCCGTCGAGGCAGGATTGGTTGTATATTACGTTTAACTCCATGTTGGTTTGGTTGATTAGTTCATCGGTTCATCGGTTAATTAGCACATTACCTCATTTTCCGAAGTATTTATCGAGGAGATTTTTAGCTGCAATAAACGAACTCATTTCATTTGATAAAACCTGTTTTTCACTTTCAATCAGCAGTTTTTGAATTTCAGCGTTTTGGTAGAAGTTATTTTTTAATCGTTCGTTAATGGTTTCATACATCCAGTATTTTGCCTGAGAATTTCGTTTTATCTCAAAAAAATCAGTAGATTTCACAAATTGAATATAGCGATAAACCATATCCCAAACTTCATCAATTCCATTCAGTTCAATGGAAGAACAGGTAATTGCTTCAGGAGACCAACCGGAATCGTGCGGTGGAAATAGATGTAATGCATTTTGATATTGAGATTTAGCAACTTTAGCTTTATCCACATTACTTCCGTCACACTTATTAATGGCAATTCCATCTGCCATTTCCATAATACCACGTTTAATGCCCTGCAATTCGTCGCCTGCACCGGCAAGTTGAAGCAACAAGAAGAAATCGACCATAGAGTGAACCGAAGTTTCGGATTGTCCCACACCAACTGTTTCGACAAAAATAGTATCAAAACCGGCTGCTTCGCAAAGAATAATACTTTCGCGGGTTTTGCGTGCCACACCGCCCAGCGAACCGGCTGAAGGTGAAGGACGTATAAATGCATTTTTGGCTACGGAAAGTTCTTCCATGCGGGTTTTATCGCCCAAAATACTACCTTTTGAACGTTCGCTACTTGGATCAATGGCGAGTACCGCCAATTTCCGACCGGAGCGAACCAAATGCATTCCCAATGCCTCGATAAATGTACTTTTTCCTGCGCCGGGAACGCCTGTAATTCCCAACCTGATTGATTTTCCTGAATAAGGCAAACATTTCTCAATCACTTCCTGCGCAATAATTTGATGTTCCGGAAGTGAACTTTCAACCAGAGTTACCGCCTGACTTAACAATGCAATATCGCCCGACAAAATCCCTTCTAAAAATTCGTTTGAATTATATTCGCGCCGTTTTAGCCTTGTTTTCAGATATGGATTTACAACAGGAGCATTTTCCACACCTTCATTAACAGTCAATCCTTTGTATTTAGGATTATTTTCAGGATGTTCTTTTTTACTGTAATGCATAAACTTTTATCAGACTAAAAAAGCCAAGAACTTAATTATAAATCCTGGCTCTATTTTTTAAAAGAAAAAGTACTACAATTAAATCTATTTTTCAACCGTCCAGTTTATAACTAAAATAAGGAAGCTATTATCGGGATCATTGGTTTGAATAGTTATTGATTTTTTATAATCACCTGCTGATAAACCTGCTGTATTCAACTCAAGCGATATTTCTGCTGTTTTACCATTAGGAATGCTTAGTCTTGATTGGCGTGACATCAATTCTTTGTTTGAATTAATAATCCGGCGGATTTCAAGTACATTTTGACCTTTATTGCTTACCTTAAACTTGGCTATTTGTTTTGCGTTGCTTTTTATACTTCCAAGGTTAACCGTTTTTGCAGGAACTTCCAGAATGGGCGCTTTGCGTTTCTGATCCAAAGTCAGACTTCCGAAATTCTCAACAATATTACTAACGACAATTACTTTAACATCTTCAGTTTTGATTTTTTGATCATTAAAATTCAAAAACACATTATTGGTTACAGGACCCCATTCAACACTTTTTGCTGTATTTAATGTGAAAGTTATTTTGCCTTCTTCGTTTGGTTTTAACGTTGCCGGAGTTACCGATGCAGTTAAATAAGCAGGAAGATTTTGAATTGTTGGTTTAACAGAGATTGAAGTTGCGTTTTTAATATCCAGTGTACGAACCTGAGTTTTACCCTTGTCGATGTTATTCATTTGAACAACTTTGTTCTTTACCAAAATACCACGCATATTTACCGGATAAGGATTGCTTTCTGCGGTTGCCTTTGGAATAACTTCACCTTTAATTATCAAAACTGCTTGTTCTTCGACTGCATTACTGTAAACGGTAATTGTTTTGGTAAACACACCGGGACGACCTTCCGGATTGTAAGTTACAGTTACAGAACCGTTTTTACCAGGTTCGATAGGTTCTTTTGACCATGTAGGAGTTGTGCAACCACACGAAGCCTGAACGCGACTTACAACCAACGGTGCATTTCCTTCGTTTTTGAACGTGAAAATAGTGGTTATTTTACCATCTTCTTCATGAACTTTTCCAAAATCAAAGTTCTTTTTTTCGAAGGTAATTACTGCTTTTTGCGACATGGCTGCTAAAGAAAATACCAGGCAAACCATTAAAATTCCATACTTTTTCATATACTTATAATTTTATAATTTGAATTCAGAATGTTAGATACTTTATATCAGATGTGCAAAAGTAAAAAAAATATCGTTCATTATTCTGTAATAATAATAATATCTGTATAAATTTAGTTAAACAAGTGATTTTTGACTATTTATGCGGTTCTTTTAGGAAGTGGAAATTCATTAAAATATAAGTACCTTTGCAGATAATAAAAGTATTGCAATCAGAATTCATTTTAGAAAGAGAAAATGAAAACAAAAATACAATCTCTGACAGAGCAAACTTCGGATTATGTAATCCGGTGTTACAGACATATTCACGCTCACCCCGAACTTTCATTTCACGAATTTGAAACGGCTCAATTTATTCAAAATGAACTGAACAGCATGGAAATTCCGTTCCGTTCAGGAATTGGCGGAACCGGTATTTTAGGAAAGATTTCGGGCAAGAATCCGGATAAGAAAGTAATTGCATTAAGGGCAGATATGGACGCATTGCCGGTCAACGAAGAGGTGGATTTGTTATGGAAATCATTGAATGAAAACGTGATGCACGCCTGCGGGCATGATGCGCATACGGCTTGTCTGTTGGGAGTAGCAAAAATATTGAATGAGCTAAAAACCGAATTTGAAGGAACAGTTTTAATGATTTTCCAACCCGGTGAAGAAAAAGCTCCCGGAGGTGCCAGTTTAATGCTAGAAGATGGAATTTTCGACGAAATTGAACCGGAACTTATTTTAGCTCAACATGTTTCGATTGATTATCCAACCGGAACTATGGGATTTTTACCTGGAATGATTATGGCATCAGCTGACGAAATTCATGTAAAAATTCACGGAAAGGGCGGTCATGGTGCATTGCCACATTTGGTGAACGATACTGTTCTGGCAGCATCACAAACAGTGGTTTCCTTGCAGCAGATTCGTAGTCGGCTTTGCCATCCGTTAACTCCGATGGTTCTTACATTTGGGAAGCTGATTGCCGATGGAGCAACAAATGTAATTCCGCACGAAGTTCAGCTTTCAGGAACTTTCCGTACGTTCGATGAAAAATGGCGGGAAGAAGGAAAAAATCATATCCGCAGGATTATCACCGAAACGTGTGCAGCATACGGGTGTACGGCAGAAATTGATATGCCCGATGGTTATCCGTGTGTTGTTAATAATGAGGAAATAACATCCAAAGCAAGAAATTTTGCTGAAAAGTGGATTGGTAAAGAAAAAATACAAACACTCGAAGTCCGAATGACTTCGGAAGATTTCGGGTTTTTTACGCAGAAATATCCATCCACTTTTTTCCGTTTCGGAGTAAAAGGTACAACAAATGAAAACTCAGGTGGATTGCATTCATCGACATTCCAGATTGACGAAACAGCTCTGAAAACAGGAGCCGGAGGAATGGCATGGTTGGCATGGAAATTTCTAAACTCGTGATTGAATAAAACGGGATTTTCTTGTTTTTGGCCTGTTATTTACGAAAAATCCCCTGTTTATGGTATATAAAATACTGCTTCGTTGGTATTGTATTGAGCTTTGGTTTACAATAACTTTGCATCAACAAATTAAAAAAACAAAGTTATGAAAACAACTGCTCTTTGCCCTATATCCGATAAGAAAATCGATGATCATGTTGCACGCTTTAATGGTGCCTTCACTGTTTTATTTCTAACTGCTTTTATTATAACAGGGAACTTGCTTCCGATTCTGTTTTTATTCGTGGATTTTGCTTTACGTTCAGGCAAATATTCAAAATACAGTGCCTTTTCTTATCTTTCAAGGAAAATAATAAACACGTTTTCGATTAAACCTGAATTAATTAATGCCGGACCAAAAATATTTGCAGCACGAATCGGGTTGGTATTTAATATCGGTATTATCATTTCGGTTTTGGTTGGTCTGAATAATCTCAGTTTCGTCTTTACAGGCGTTTTCGGGGTATGTGCAGTTCTTGAATCAGTTTTTGGATATTGTGTAGCGTGTCAGATTTATCCGTTCGTTTATAAACTTACCTTTCATTCCAAAGTTCAGAAGTTGAAAATCTAAACTTTCAAATACTAATTTATAAGGCTATTTTCATTTAAAAATGACGGTAGCCTTTTTTGTTTTTAGCATTTTAGAAATATGTCAATGATTAAAGCAAAAATTCGGGTTTATTTGAATAATATTTTAATTAATTCATTACTTTTGCTAAAGCTAGATTACAAAATGCTTCTTCGAAGCAAAATGTATCTAAAAATGATTTACTAATAATTGAATGCTATGTATCAGAATTTTAAATCTCACCTTCAAAATGAACTGACCAATATTGAACAAGCCGGCTTATATAAAAACGAACGGATAATTGTTTCGCCTCAGGGTGCGATGATTCGTGTAGCCGATGGAAAAGAAGTCTTGAACTTTTGTGCCAACAATTACCTTGGATTATCAAATAGTCCTTCGCTGATTGAAGCGGCAAAAAAAGGGTTGGATTCGCACGGATACGGAGTTTCATCAGTTCGGTTTATTTGCGGCACGCAGGACATTCATAAGCAATTGGAAGCTTCAATTGCTCATTTTTTCGGAACAGAAGATACGATTTTGTATGCTGCCTGTTTTGATGCCAATGGCGGTGTTTTTGAACCTTTGCTTGGCGAAGAGGATGCAATTATATCGGATGCTCTAAATCATGCATCTATTATCGATGGTGTACGGCTTTGTAAAGCGCAACGATACCGATATGCTAATGCCGATATGGAAGATTTGGAAAACCAACTCAAAACCGCTCAGGCTCAACGTTTTCGGCTAATAGTAACGGATGGCGTTTTCTCGATGGACGGTAATGTGGCTCCACTGGACAAAATCTATTCACTGGCCGAAAAATACAACGCCATGGTGATGGTCGACGAATCACATTCAGCCGGAGTTGTTGGCGAAACAGGACGTGGTGTGACTGAACGTTACAACCTCCGTGGAAAGATTGAAATCATAACCGGAACGCTTGGAAAAGCTTTTGGTGGCGCAATTGGAGGATTTACCACCGGCAAAAAGGAAATAATTGATTTATTACGTCAACGTTCCCGTCCGTATTTATTTTCCAATTCCATTCCTCCCATGGTGGCAGCTGCCGGCATCCGAATGTTCGAAATGATGAACGAAACCAATGAATTGCAGGAAAAACTACATACAAACACGGCTTATTTTGTCGAACGAATGAAAGCTGCAGGGTTTGATATAAAACCTACCGAATCGGCCATCTGTGCTGTGATGCTTTACGATGCCAAATTGTCGCAGGAAATGGCGGCACATTTGCTCAACGAAGGTATTTATGTTACCGGATTTTACTTTCCGGTAGTTCCAAAAGATCAGGCGCGCATTCGGGTTCAGATTTCTGCTGCCCACGAAAAAGAGCATTTGGATAAATGTATTGCAGCATTTACGAAAGTTGGGAAAGAACTAAATGTGATAATTTGACAATGTGCTCGCTCGGCTTTGCCGCTTGGCTTGCCAAGAATATGCCAATTGAAAGATAAACCAATTAACTGATGAACCAATAAACAAATCAACTAAAATATGAAGGCACTCGTAAAACTTCGTCCCGAAAAAGGGATTTGGATGGAAGAAATTCCAATGCCGCATGTTGGCATTAATGACGTATTGATTAAAATATCCAAAACTGCTATTTGCGGAACCGATTTGCATATTTACAAATGGGACGACTGGTCACAGCGCACCATAAAAACTCCAATGACCATTGGCCACGAATATGTGGGTGTTGTGGTTGATAAAGGTCACGGTGTACGGAATATTAAAATCGGAGACCGGGTAACCGGCGAAGGTCATATTGCCTGCGGACATTGCCGGAATTGCCGCCGCGGGAAACTTCACGTTTGCGAAAATTCAGTTGGTGTTGGTGTGAACCGCGATGGTGCTTTTGCCGAATATCTCTCGCTTCCTTCCGAAAATGTGGTTCATCTTGATAGCAGGATTCCCGATGAAATTGCCTCTATTATGGACCCTTTTGGAAATGCAACACACACAGCGTTGTCATTCCCAATGATTGGCGAAGATGTTTTAATTACAGGTGCAGGATTGATTGGAACTATGGCAACAGCCATTTGCAAATTTGCTGGTGCCAGAAATATCGTTGTTACGGATCTGAGTGATTACCGACTGGAAATTGCAAAGAAAATGGGTGCGACACTCACCATTAATCCAACCAAGGGCGAATCAATAGAAGGTGCTATTAAAAGCTTACACATGCATGGTTTTGATATAGGACTGGAAATGTCCGGTTCGCCCATTGCTTTTGAAAACATGATCGAAAATATGTACAACGGCTCGAAAATAGCTTTACTGGGAATTTTGCCGAATACCACCACCGTTCAATGGGACAAAATCATTTTCAAGGCACTGACTCTGAAAGGAATTTATGGCCGCGAAATGTGGGAAACATGGTATCAAATGGAACAAATGCTGATAACGGGCATTGATTTGACACCGGTTATTACTCACAGGTTTGAAGTCAATGATTTCCAAAAAGGATTTGATGTAATGGAAAGTGGTGAATGCGGAAAAGTCATTCTGAACTGGTAGAAATAAAAATTGCCCCGAAAATTCGGGGCAATTTTTATTTCTTTTTGGGTCAAAACCTG
>Ga0302207_1000444_pt1 | contig 17005 bp, 10 predicted proteins | sample II_Fen_E2_2_FD_198792 | JGI IMG/M metagenome (GOLD analysis project Ga0302207, IMG submission 198792) | Peat permafrost microbial communities from Stordalen Mire near Abisko, Sweden - II_Fen_E2_2 | ecosystem: Environmental > Terrestrial > Soil > Wetlands > Permafrost | place: Sweden: Abisko...
ATGTAACGAAATGGAAATTTTATCTAATTGATCAACAGCTTTTTCAACATCGATGCCTAAATCAGCATAACGTGCTTTTGCATATTCGTATGCCTGATTGATTTGTAAGTCTTTCATGAATTTATAAGTTTTATTTTTTTATTATAGTTGGATGAGATTTTACCTTGTTATACTTTTATACTGTTGAACTCTTTATTTACAATCTTCTGAAAATAAATAAAGGCATTATCCCATTCGGGTTTATTCTCAGGATAATATTCATCCAGGTGAACCGATTCACGAATAATCTGACGCATTTCCTGAAGCGAACCAACACAACCTGCTGCTTTAGCCTGAATCATAATATTCCCAATGGCTGTTGCTTCTGACGGGCCTGCTATTACGGGAATACTTATGGCATTGGATGTCCATTGGTTCAGCAATGGGTTTTTTGAACCTCCACCAATAACATGTAATTTCTCGATAGGAAATGGTGCAAGTTCAATAAGTTTTCCTAATATATAGTTGTATTTGAGAGCCAGACTTTCAAAGATACAACGTACATATCCGGCATGATTTCCGGGTGAATGCTGACCGGTAGCAAGGCAATAATTATCAATGGCTTTGGTCATACAGGTTGGATTGGCAAATGAAGGATCGTCAGGGTCAATCAGCGATTCAAATGCAGGAGCTGATTCTGCCATGTGAACCAGTTTTTCGTATGCATATGCAATACCTTCTTTTTTCCATTCTTTAAGGCACTGTTCGAGCAACCACATGCCGGTAATATTCTTCAAAAGACGGGTCGTTCCCTCGATGCCACCTTCGTTGGTAAAATTGAGCTTGTAAGTTTCCTCGTTGATGACAGGTTCTTTTACTTCGATTCCCATAAGCGACCAGGTGCCCGAACTCAGGTAAGCAAATCGTTCATTTTCGGCAGGAACAGCTGCTACTGCCGAAGCTGTATCATGACCTGCCACGGCAATTACAGGTATTTGTTCCATTTCAGTTTCTTCCGACAGTTCTTTAGTCAGCTTGCCGGTGATATGTCCGGGCATAACGATTTTCCCCAGTATAGAAGGCGATACACCGGCTGCTTCAAGTAATAGGGATTCGAACTTTTTAGTTCGGGGATTTAACAGCTGGGATGTGGAAGCAATGGTATATTCCACCGCTTTATTGCCTGTAAGCAGATACGTCAAGGCATCCGGCATAAATAGTATTTCCGAAGTGGCATCCAGTAACGAACTACCGGCTTGTTTTAATGAAAACAGTTGATACAGGCTATTGAAATTCATCACCTGAATTCCGGTCAAATCATAGACTTTTTCACGGGGAACCAGTTTAAAAAACTTATCCGGTGCACCATCCGTATGCGGATCACGATAGGCATAAGGAGCTCCTAATATGGAACCATCTTTGGCTAACATAACAAAATCAACACCCCATGTATCAATTCCAATAGAAGTAATTTCGACTCCTTCATTTTTCAAAGCCTTCAAAGCTTCTTTTAAATGTTCGAACAGGGAATAGATATTCCAGTGTAAATGTTTACCAATTTGTAACATTTGATTTGGAAACCGTGTTAATTCCTTCATCTGTAAACGACCATTATCCAGTGTTCCAATAATCGAACGACCGCTGGTAGCACCAATGTCGAAAGCTAAAAATGATTTTTTCTTCATATTGTCTTTTATTCAATGGCAAAGATATTTATTCCTGTTTTAAATGGTTGTATAAATTTTGACATTAAAACTATAGTATTTGATTCCAGGCAAACTTCCTGGGGTATTTGAACCAATAAATAGGTTCTATAACGAATTGGTTGAGTATTTTTTTTTAAGTTATTAAACTGGTTTACATTTGGAATGATGAAATTTAATAATCTGATTGTAACTCTGTAAGAGTTTTCCGTGAATAACCCCCGGATTTATCCGGGGGAATAGAAATGCAGGTAAACTCAACTCTGTAGGAGTTGACCAATACAAATTAAAATATATAGCTATAATAAATGAGTTCGCTAATAAATTAAAAGCAGGGAAACTCCTACGGAGTTCTTCCATTCCTCTATTTAATCCCCCGGATAAATCAATTTCCCATCTTAAACGTTATGGAGCCAATAAATATCCCATTTTAAATTCATAACAAAGAGAATATTTTTACTTTAGTTATAGTCAACATTCCCCCACCCTTTTTGCAAGTCTACCTGTGCTTATCTTCACTATACGTATGGTTCCTGTTTTAAGTATAATCTCAGTTTACTCTTGTTTTACTTATAGATATATCTTAGATATCTCTCATCATTGATATGTTAACATAACTAAAATACACATCAGATAAAACCATATATACTTTGTAATAATTCAGTAAACATAAAGTGAACATAAAGTGAACATAAATAAAAAAAATAAAAAAAACAAACTTATTCAACTGTATATCTGTGGTTTTATATATAGTATAATTCTTATACCTGATTTCTCAGTATAATTATTATTATTTTAATGTTAAATATATTCAAAAACAGTTTGAATTAATAATTATAGTTGTACTTTTGTACCGTTGTCTATGCAACTATAAAATATAAACTCGAATGAAAGAAATACACAATGATGAAGTGTTCAACATTTTGACCGGTAAAATATCAACCGCCATCAACCGTACTTTTCTAAGGGCTTTTGCAGCTAAAGGAATTGAAATTACGACAGAACAATGGTCGGTTTTAGCTTGTTTATGGAAAAAAGATAAAGTGACGCAACAAGACCTTTGCGACCTGACATCAAAGGATAAACCAAGTATGACAAGGCTTATCGACAAACTTGAAATGAGGAATCTGGTCACCAGGGTTTCCGACCACAATGACCGGCGTACCAATCTGATTCATCTCACCGATGCAGGAAATGAACTTCAACTAAAAGCAACTGAAATTGTTCAGGAAATTGCCGAAAAAACGTTGAACCACATTTCTGATGAAGAATTAAATACCATAAGAACTGTATTAAAAAAGATTATGAATAACTTACAATAAAAATTTTAGACATATAGTTGCATACACAACTATTGTTTGAACAATATGAATAATTTTAATTATAAAAGTATGAAAAGAAAAGTATTGGTTGTATTTGTGATGATTGTTTCACTACAATTGTATTCGCAAAAAGTATTACAACTGGAAGATTGCAGACAAATGGCTCTCACACATAACAAAAGCCTGAAGATGGCTCAGGAGAGCGTAAATGCGGCACGGGAATTAAAAAAAGCAGCATTTACTCAGTTTTTACCTAATTTTTCTGCAAACGGAACATACGCCTGGAATCAAAAGAATCTTTCACTTCTCTCGGAAGATGCCTTGTTGCCGGTAGGATCAAAAATGGCAGATGGATCATTTGGATTTACTGCCGACCAGGTTTCGAACAAATGGACCTTAATCAATGGTCAACCGGTACCTCTTGATGCAACGAATACGCCATTCAATCCAAAAACAAGTCCTGAAAAAATTCAATGGAAAGGTTACGCGTTGTTACCCAAGAGTGCTATGGAATTTGACATTAAAAATGTTTTTGCAGGATCTATCGGATTTATTCAACCGATATTCATGGGTGGAAAAATCAAAGAACTCTATAATCTGGCCGGATATGGTGAGAACCTGGCATTAGCACAACAGGAAAATAAAGTGAGTGATTTAATTCTGGAGGTAGATGAAGCATACTGGCGGGTTGTCTCCATCGATAATAAAGTAAAACTGGCGATTGAATATCGTCATCTGATTGCACAACTGGATTCGGATGTCAACATCATGATTGAAGAAGGAGTGGCCACAAAATCGGAGGCATTGAAAATAAAAGTAAAATTAAATGAAGCCGATATCACTTTAACAAAAGCGGAAGATGGACTAACCCTATCGAAAATGGCATTAAATCAACTCTGCGGCATGCCCCTGGATGACACTTATACCCTGGGAGACCAGGATTTGAGTGACGAAACGATGACACAACTGATCCCTATCGAACAGGCATTATCAAACCGTGCCGAAATAAAAGCATTGACCCAGGCCGAAAACATGGCACGTTCGAATGAAAAGATCATGATTTCCCGTTTTCTCCCGAATATTGCACTGGCAGGCAATTACCTGATTTCAAATCCGAATTCGTTTAACGGCTATAAGAATGAATTTGGAGGGATGTTTACAGTAGGGGTTGTTGCTAACGTTCCGTTGTTTCATTTTGGTGAAAGGATTCACACGCTGAATGCCGCAAAATCGCAACACAGATTGGCTACTTTTCAAACAGAGGAAGCCAAAGAGAAAATGCAACTTCAAATCAAACAAAGTTCCTATAAAGTTGCTGAAAGTATGAAAAAGAAAGTTTCAACACAACATAATATCGAGCAGGCTGAAGAGAATTTACGATATGCCACCGAGGGCTTTCAGGAAGGCGTAATCACATCTTCCGATTTATTGGGAGCACAGACAGCCTGGCTTTCCGCTAAATCAGACAATATAGATGCCAATATCGATACTAAGTTATGCAACCTTTACCTGGCAAAATCACAGGGGACACTGAAAGCACCCGAAAATACAACTCAAACAACCAAAACAAAAAAATAATCAAACTATAAACGTATAAAATTTTTCTACAGCAATGAAAAAAAGAAATCAGGATTTAAGAACCGGCTTATTCGCTTTGATAGTCGTCGTAGTTTTAATATTCATCGTCGGTATTTTCATTAACCGACCTGAACCAATCGTTATACAGGGTGAAGCTGATGCTTCTGAAATCCGGATATCCGGAAAGATACCGGGACGTATCAAAGAATTCAAAGGGGAAGAAGGATCGCAGGTAAAAGTTGGTGATACTCTGGTTATCATCGACAGTCCTGAGCTGGAGGCCAAACTCGAACAAGCCAGTGCAGCCGAAAATGCTGCTTCTGCACAGGACAGAAAAGCAAACAAAGGTGCACGAAAAGAAATGATATTGGGTGCCTATGAAATGTATCAAAAGGCTCTGGTAGGCGTAGATATTTCTAAAAAATCATACGACCGTGCACAACACTTATTCGACAAAGGAGTCATTACAGCTCAAAAGCACGATGAAGCAGAAGCTCAGTATAAAGCTGCGGTTGCAACATCCAATGCGGCAAAATCGCAATACGACATGGCTTTGAACGGCGCGGAGAAAGAAGATAAAGAAGCAGCACTGGCATTAGTTAACAGGGCAAAAGGAGCTGTCAATGAAGTAAAATCGTATATCAAAGAGACGACATTAACTTCGCCTATCAACGGTGAAATAACAGAAATTTATCCTAAATGCGGTGAATTGGTTGGAACAGGTGCCCCTATTATGAGTATTGTTGACCTGAACGATATGTGGTTTACCTTTAATGTTCGGGAAGACCTGCTTGGTGATCTGAAAATGGGAAAAACCTTCCGGGTGAAAGTTCCGGCTTTAAAAAATCAGATTATTGAAGTCAAAATAAATTATATCAAAGCACTGGCTTCGTATGCAACCTGGAAAGCTACCAAAACAACAGGACAGTTTGATGTAAAGACTTTTGAAGTCCGTGCCCGTCCGGTAAGCAAAATAACGAATCTGCGTCCGGGTATGACTGCTCTTTTTGAAGAGATAGTTAAATAAAGCAAGAAAAAAAAGAGCAAAGATTAAAGAACAAAGAGCAAAGATTAAAGAACAAAGATTAAAGAACAAAGAAAGAAGAACAGAGAAAGAAGATATAATACGGAATAAATAAGCTTTTTGCAATTTATTAAATGAGATGAATCTGTTTATTGAATAGACTATCAATATTCAAATGAATATCTGCCTTTAAACTTAATTTATTTTATTATATACAGAGTCTTTAACCCCCCTTTAGGGGTTGGGGGTAATTATACACAGAGTCTTTAACCCCCCTTTAGGGGTTGGGGGTAATTATACACAGAGTCTTTGACTCCCTTAAGGGGTTGGGGGTAATTATAACAACATGTCAAACAATACATTTACAGCCATAATAAATACGCTTAACCGGGAATTAAAACGAATGATCAGTCGTCCGATTTATTTCATTTCAACAGTACTCATTATGTCGTTTAGTTATGTGTTCTTTCTGACCTTTTTCAACGAAGGACAACCGAATAAAATGCCGATAGCAGTAGTTGATCTGGACAATTCATCGGTATCCCGTCAATTTGCCAGGAATCTGGAGATCATGCAACACTGCCACATTGAAATGCGGTTGAACAGCCATAAGGAAGCCAGGGAAGAAATGCAGCGGGGAAATATCTATGCCTTTGTTGAAATAAAGAAAAACTTTGCAAAAGAAGCAGTTTCGAACCTGCGTCCTTCCATTACATTTTATATCAATGATGGCTACCTGATTGCCGGATCACTAATTTCAAAAGACATCACTTATATAAGTGCTGTCACTTCGATAGGAATGCAACAAAAAATACTAAGAGCAAAAGGAGTGGACGAAAACAGGATTAAAGGCATTATTCAACCTATTGTTTTAGATTCGCATCTGATTGGAAATCCTTGGGCAAACTATGGTACTTACCTGTTGAATGTGATTTTACCCGGTATTTTGCAATTAATGGTGCTCATGATGACCGTCTTTCCGATTGGTGTCGAATACAAAGAACGGACTTCACGCGAATGGCTTAAGAATTCAGACAATTCAATGTTTGCAGCGCTTACAGGAAAATTATTACCCTATACTGTTATCTATACCATATTAGGTGTTATTGGGAATATGCTTCTTTTCAGGTATATGCATTATCCGTTAAATTCAAGTATCGGTTGGATGTTTCTGGCAACTTTCCTGTTGGTACTTTCTTCTCAGGCTGTTGGAATATTATTTATCGGAATAACTCCTGTACTGCGTGACGGGGTAACATTTGCAGGCCTTTTCGGGATGTTGGGAGTTACTTTTGCAGGTTCAACATTCCCGATTGAACAAATGCCTGCCGGAACGCGGATTTTCAGTAATTTTTTCCCGATACACCATTACTTTAATATCTATGTAAATCAGGCACTGAATGGTATAGGAATGCATTATTCCCTTCTCTCAGTGATTGCTCTTCTTTCATTTTCAATATTCCCACTTTTTGTATTCATTCGATTAAAGAAAGCAGCAATTAATCAAAATTTTCCAATTAAATAAGTTTAGTCATGAAAATTATACGTAAATCGACTTCTGCCAGAAAAGTTTTTTCAATGGTTAAAGACATATTGGTTGTAGTAAGAAACGAATTCCAAACCATGTTTAAAGACCGCGGTGTGGTTATCATGCTGGTGTTGGCACCTTTGGCCTATCCTGTGCTGTATTGCAGTCTCTATAAAAATGAGACCTTGATTGATGTACCGGTTACAGCAGTGGATTGTTCGCGGAGTCAGGAATCAAGGGAATTATTACGACATTTTGATGCAACCCAAAACATTCAGATTGTAAGCAGATTTGGGACATTGGCGGAAGCGAAACAAGCATATAATCAGAAGAAAGTACATGGTGTCATTTTTATACCTGCTGATTTCAGTAAAAGAATCAATTCCGGTGAACAGACAACAGTATCCGTGTATGCCGACATAAGCAGTTTTATGTATTACCGGATTATCAATCAAGCCTGTAATAATTGCGTTATGGCAATGAGTAATCAAATTCAGGTTGAAAGATTAAATGCCAATGGAATAACTGGTGAATCAGCAACAATTCTTTCCAGCCCGATTCCATTTGAAGGGGTGGTGCTTTATAATGAAGGAGCAGGTTTTGCAAGTTTTTTAATGCCTGCAGTACTGATATTGATTCTGTTTCAGACTTTATTTCTGGGGATTGGAATTATTGCAGGAACGTCCAGGGGTGAAAACCGTTTCCATGTATTGGTAAGTTCATCGGTTCAAAGGGGCCAAACTTTCAGGGTTATATTAGGCAAAAGCATTTGTTATTTTACATTATATGCTTCCTGGTCGTTTTTTATTCTAATGCTTATACCAAGAGCATTTAATTTACCGCACATCGGCATTCCTTTTGATATTTTGATGCTATTGATACCTTTTCTGCTGGCATCCATTTTCTTTTCAATGACGATATCGGTATTTATGCCTCACCGCGAAACCAGTATGGTGGTCTTTATGTTCATGTCGTTGATTCTTTTATTTTTAAGTGGCTTTTCATGGCCTCAATCGAACATTAATGGTTTCTGGAAAGTATTTGCATGGGTAATACCTTCAACGAACGGGATACAGGGCTATATAAAAATAAATTCACTGGGTGCCGACTTACGTCACATTTCATTTGAATACATAAGTTTATGGGTACAAACAGCCGTTTATTTTGCAACGACCTGTTGGGCTTATTACTGGCAAATAAACAAAATTAAAACCAAATCTGAGAATCAGGTTGAAGATCAGGATGATAATCTGACTGAAGATTCAACGGATGCTGTATTAAACTGATTATACGTGCTGGATTAATCATAAGTCATTGATTTATTAAATTTTAATAGTTATATTTTTTGTTACATTTCATTTTAGCATCAGTTTTGTCAATTCAAAATCAATCAGGGGATATTCTACGGGATATCCCCTATCCTTTTAGCTGTTTTAATAAAATAACATTAGGTTCTGTATTTAAACCACCCGGTAATGATTTAATCATTTCAGGTAAATAATACCTGAAACAGATTGTATTAAGATCAACGTATAGAAATTGATTTACAGGCTAAATAATATTTTTTTTACTAAATAGACTGTCAGTATCATCCTGTAAGTCCATTTTAAATTTAAAGTAACCTGCCTGTTTACTTTACCAATTAAACTGCCCATTTTAAATCCTATTAAACATCACATTATTTTGATTCAAGTACTCAAAACAGATATTGTAAATTTAAATATTATTTTTATCTTTGTGTAGTTTTTATACAGTGTCAGATTGACAACATTGACAATCCTACATCTCATTCATACGACTGACAGATATTCTTGAAAAAATCTATTTATCAAAAATCAAATACACAATGAAAAAAAACATTTTATTTAGTTCATTACTTATGATTTTCGGAATAACGTCTGCTCAAAATTCAAATCACATTCCACAATTGGGCAGGGATAAAGTGGAAGATGTAGTAGCTGCTATGACTCAGGAAGAAAAAGTGTATCTTCTTATGGGGTTAGGTGAAAACAACTGGTTAAATCCGCCAACAGGTCCAAAAACCGTAATCATTGCAGGTGAAGCCGGTCTGACATGGGCAATTCCCCGTTTGGGAATTACTTCTACAGTATTAACAGATGGTCCTGCCGGACTTCGTATTGAATCTCATCCCGAAGGATTTGATTTTACAAGGTATTGCACGGCTTTTCCTACTGCTACAGCCCTTGCATCTACCTGGAATACAGTTTTGGTCGAAAATGTGGGGAAAGCAATGGGAAACGAAGTGCTGGAATATGGTTCGGATGTACTCTTAGCACCTGCCATTAATATTCATCGCAATCCGTTGTGCGGACGAAACTTTGAATATTATTCCGAAGATCCGCTTATAGCAGGTAAAATGGGTGCCGCCATGGTACGTGGTGTACAATCCAATGGTGTAGGAACTTCATTGAAACATTTCGCAGCAAATAATATCGAAACAAACCGTAATTCAATCAACGCAGTGATCAGCCAACGAGCATTGCGTGAAATCTATTTAAGAGGTTTTGAATTGGTGGTAAAGGAATCGCAACCCTGGACAGTGATGTCTTCATACAACAGGTTGAATGGATTTTACACTTCCGAAAATTATGATTTGCTTTCGACCATTTTACGTGATGAATGGAAATTTGAAGGAATGGTAATGTCCGATTGGTGGGGCGGTGCAGATGCCGTGGCACAAATGAATGCCGGGAATGATTTGCTTATGCCTGGATGCCACCAACGTGAAGAATTGCTGAAAGCATTAAAAAATAAAATCATTGACGAAAAAATACTGGATCGTAATCTTACCCGTATTCTGACTTTTATTATGAAAACACCCCGTTTTAAAAGTTATGCCTATTCTAATAAACCCGATTTGAATGCTCACCTTCAGGTATCTAAAAATGCAGCAACCGAAGGTATGGTTTTATTGAAAAATGACAAAAACACGTTGCCATTCAAAAACATTAAGAAGATTGCTTTGTTTGGTAAAACATCCTACCGGTACATTGCAGGGGGGACAGGAAGTGGTGAAGTGAATTATCAATACGCCACCACGATCAACGAAAGCTTTGAGAAAAACGGATATAAAGTAGCAAAACCACTGGAGGAAATATACAAACTGTTTATTGATACCGTTAGTAAGACTGCAACGAAAGAGAATCTTAAATTTGTTGTCGATTTTCATGCTGAATTACCACTTTCTAAGGATCAGATTATTTCACAGGTGAAAAATACGGATATTGCTGTGATTACCATTGGCAGGAATGCAGGAGAAGGTACCGATCGTAAAGTATCTGATTTTTCGCTTACAAATACCGAAAAGCAGCTCATTCGTGACGTCACTGAAGCTTATCATGCTGCAAACAAGAAAGTAGTTGTAGTGCTTAATATAGGTGGCGTCATTGCCACTTCCGACTGGAGGGATAATCCTGATGCCATTTTACTTTCATGGCAGGCCGGACAGGATGGTGCCGGTGCATTGGTTGATATTTTGAGTGGAAAGGTAAATCCTTCCGGCAAGTTGCCCATGAGTTTTCCAATGGTATACAGCGATGTACCTTCTTCAAAAACATTCCCCGGCGAACCGGTTGATAATCCACTGAATGCAGTTTATCAGGAAGGCATTTATGTTGGTTACCGTTATTACGATACCTTTAAAGTACCTACTGCTTATGAATTCGGTTACGGACTTTCATATACCAGTTTCGAATATTCGAACATTCAACTGAGCGGTAAAGACTTTCAGAATGAAATGACGGTGAAGTTGAACGTAAAAAATACAGGTAAGGTGACCGGAAAAGAAACTGTTGAATTATACCTTCATGCTCCTAATGTAGAAATCGAAAAACCTGTTCAGGAACTGAAAGGATTTACTAAAACCAAATTATTAAAACCGGGAGAAAGCCAGGAGATTACTTTTACACTTGATGCCCGTGCCCTGGCTTCATTCTGGACAAATGTATCTTCATGGGTTGCCGAAAAAGGAGCGTATGAAGTCAGGATTGGTTCTTCATCAAAGAATATCCGGCTTACTGCTGCTTTCAATCTTCCTGAAACGGTTACTGTTGAAAAAGTTCACCAGGTCCTTTATCCAAACAGACCGGTAATTGACCTAAGCCTTTCAAACAAATAACTACTTAATTTTAATTGTAAAAAAAATAAGACGTTCGTACTTAATTACGAACGTCTTATCATTTTTATAAAGTAGATATTACTATGATTGTATTAATATAACACTCATTTACTGTTAGATAAACCTGCTTTATTCAATGCAATGGTGGCAGAACTTACAAATAAGTTATGCGACCAGGTTGCACCTGTTACAGCATCAACACTTCTGATATCCTGTTTTTTCAATAATTGTGCCGGATACAGCAGAACACCTTTCCAGTCTTCAATACATTGTTTTTGATAGAGCGGTTCAGCTGGAAAGTGTGAAGAATAATTCTTATCGAACAATTCATTTTTAAGTGTATCAAGTATATTAAATGTCACCTGTTGAATTTTGCCGTTTTTAATAGTAATAATTGTCACGCCTTTGTACGGCTCATTACCATAGATTGAACAGGATCGACCTTCATAAGTACCGTTATTCAGTGTATTAGTTTGACAAAAAGTCCCTAAACTTAAACCCAAAAGTGCAAAGAGAATAAGATTTTTTTTCATAAACATTAGAATTAAGAGTTAAACAAAAAGTTAAGATATAAAAACATCAACAATCAGAAATAATTATTGAAAACAAAACAACTTTCCCATTGATACCATATCTTAAAAGACCACATAAAGAGTATATTGTTTTGTGCTAATATATTAAGTTTATAATTCTGCTTACTTTATTGCATATTGTTTGTTGTCTGATTCGCTTACCTGATTAATGAAATCCCTGAATGCAGCGTATTGTTTTGGAGTAACCTGCTCAGTTTTTCGCTCAAACGTACGTCGGATAATTACTTTCCCGGGAGTTTTAATATCATAGGTCAAATGATAGTCGGCGTTCTCACATTCAAAATGAATATCCTTTGGAATTTCCATAAATATTTTCCCTGCTGGAAGAATAAAGTTGATTACTTCCGAATTCATATCATCCGGAAGATATGACCATAATTCTAGCGGATATTTACGTGTTTCTTCAGTTACCACATCCAACGAGCTAAATTTTTCAGACCATGGTAAATTCAAAATCTTCATTCCGGCTACATCCTGTAGTATATTTTTAATCTCTAGTTTATATTCAATGCTCATGCTATCTGCCAGATTATCCAGGTTCGTGAATTTCAAATCGGTAATCTTAATAGGTACTGTAAAATCAGAAGCTATGGCCTGATTGATTTTCTTCAACTGATCATCGCTTCCAATATTCCTGTAAGTATCCCGAAGTGCTGATGCAAACGATTCAAAATAAACCGACTTCCTTGTTACCGATAGATCTTTATTTGAAATTGTAATATTATGTACACGATTTACAACGTTCTTAGGGCGGAATGGCATATCCATACTCATTAATTTGCCTCCAACGAGATCATCTTCAAAAGGAATTGGTAAAATATCTGATTTTAAATCCATTGTCAATGCAGCTCCAAATGGAAGTTTATTGTCTGTCAGTTCTAAAAAGTAGGTTTTGTCATTCATATTTAATTGAGCAATACAATGATTAAAACTCACTGAGGGTAACGGTAGGGTATTATTTCCATTGTCACGGGTTGATATTAAAACCAGATTTGCTTTAATACCTACTTCATGACACAATGCTACAAAAAGTGTGGAGACATCTTTACAGTCACCTAAACGGGTAGTAATCGTTCTTGATGCTTTTTGAGGAATAAAATTACTATGTAGAAATGAAACACTGGAATAACTTATGTTTTCGAGAATATAAGTATAAAATATTTTAACCTTTTCTATAGGGCTCGAATTTTCCTTTCCTTTCAACAAATTAGCAACGGTCTCTTTAAGTACATAATCAGTATTAAATTTATTCAAAGTTAAATCATGATACCAATCGCTGACATATTTCCAGTTAGGCATACTGCTATAATATAAAATGGGTGCAACATCAGTCAGTTCGCTCATATAAGGCTCGCTTTTAATGGCTGGTAAATTACTTGAGTCCCATTGATACAGTTTCATATCTTCAACATCACTGATAGTGGGTTCAATAGTTCCGTTTTCAACTTGATATTTAAATGTTTTATTGCTGGGAACAAGAATGCTGTACCGGTTAATTAACGAAGGGATTCTGTATTGAAACAAGAATTGATTAAAAAAATGATTGGCAAGCTTACCTGTTGAAAGATCCTGTACCCTATAATCTAAATGTAGCACGTCGTTCACTTCAAGATTGCTAAATACTACTACGTTATCATCATTTGTTTCAGCTTTCACTCTATTACCGTTAGCTTTAATCAATTCAGATTTATCGATAATAAGTTTTTGATTATAACTGTTATAGGATATAGAATATTCTTTCCAGTCTTCAATAGCTGATTTATTCAATATCTTAATGGCAATTTCATACCGGTATTCTTTGGCACCTTCCTGATAAACTACCAGTTGGTTGTTATTTAAGAGTAAAATCGAATTATCCTGAGGGTATTCTTTTGAAGTTGGAGCTTTTGAAATCAAATCGTCGAGATCTATTTTTGGGAAAAGATCATTCACTTCCTTTTTGTTTTCCAGCAATCTCAATTGAGATCTGGAATCATACGAAGTTGGTCCATAATATATTGATTTTTTAAAACTTTCTTTTGCCTTTACATCCTCTTTCATGCTTTTAAAAATATATCCACGTAAATTGTATACTCCCGGTAAATAAGGCGAGAGATCCAATATTTTATCTGTGACACTCAGGGCTTCCTTAAACTGTTGTTTTCTGAATAATACGGTTGATAAATTATCAAGATATCCGGTTGCATAAGGCATTACTTCAATTCTTTGCTTAAGTGCCGCCACTCCCTTTTCTGAATATCCCTGATTAAAATATAACTTGGATAAATTTGCCAATGCATCAGTACTAAAATAATTCCGACAGTAATTTTCAATAATTGCGGTTGCTGATTTGGAATTCTTAGAAACATTCTTTTCTACTTCGTAACTCAAGTTCATAAAATCATCACTATAAGGGTACTTTTTATACAATACTTTCGACATTGCAATAACATCCGGAATCCTTTTTTGTAACGTTGCAATATTCAAATCCCAGATTTCTGTTAAGAAACTCTCTCCGTATAATTCTTTGACTTTTTTACAAACATCAGCTGCAATGGAGTATTTCTCCGATTTAATTGCTTCTTTGTATGATTCCTGAAGCCCAAAAAACGAATTTGGATCATATTGCTTTATATTTTCCATCTCTTTATCATAATCGGTTTGATTCTTGGCCCTTGAGTAAGCTTCAGCAAGTCGATAGGATATTAACGTAGAAGTTGGAGTTATTTTCTGAAGGTCTTTTAATATTTTGGTTGCTTCGTATGATTTATCGTTACGTAAATAGGTTTCTGCCAACATGAATGAATACAAAGGATTTGATGGAGACTCTTTGACTTTTTCGGCATGAAAAGCTTCAGCAAAAAATGGAAGTAAATCCTGATAGGTATGATCGTTCGATTTAGTATAGCTTGCATAAGCAGCAACATCAATCAGACCCTGAATTGGATTTGCTTTTTCATCAGTTAATCGTAATAAGAAATTTGCCTGGTCAATTTCACTTTGACCAATTTGAACCAACAACCTGTTGGCTCCTTTATTCAGCTTTATTTTACAGGCATAGATGTCCAGATCACAATTTCTTTCTTCAGAAACACTTGATACCAACACATCATTCACCCAGACTTTGAGAGATCCCGACGTTCCGGTTCTTAAGTACACTTCCTGTTCAACCGGGCTGTTTACAAATGACTGTGCGTACATGATGGCATTATTCAGATAAAAGTAATAATCAAAATAAAACCAGTTGTTGGCTTTATTAAAACTTGGTGTATACCATTTTACTTCAGCATCTACTTTATTGATAAATACGTCATTTGTCGTTGATTTGGTTACTGCTCCCCAGTCTTTCGAGAAGCCACTCCCGGAAGTATTGTCAAAGGACCCAAGCACCTGCCAATGAGTAATAACTCCCATTTTAGCGTACCATTCTTTTGCTTTTTTCAAATTATTAAGCTTCTCATAATACATACCTAGCTGATTGTAAAGCATAGCTTTAAGAGTACCGTTCATTTTGGGATCAGTTACTATCTTTTCAAAGAACTCCAGTTTCTTTTGTGACAATATTTTGTCGGAATCAAATAAAAAAGGCAACCCACTCATGGTGTACAAGTAAGGGTATGGATTCGAACTTATTTCATAGAATTTGCAAAAATCATCAAATGCTTTATCCAGTTTTGAGTCAGTCCAATCTATCAGACATAAGCTTAGCAAAGCATCTTCCTTAGATTCAGAATTAGAAATGGACTGATTGAAACAGGTTCGCGCTTCCTGGTTTTTGTTGTTGGTAAATGCCTCCCATCCTTTCTGATATGACTGACAATATGCAACTTCAAACCCACTTGTAAACAAGAAAACTAAAAGCAGAAACAACTTGAATTTATTCTTTAACATGATAGTATGTATTGATTAAATGCTGAATTTATTTAAGATGTGTGTTTTATTTTTAAGCAATTTAATGAAGAAAATATTATTATTTAATTCAGAGGTAGTATGTGCAGTTTTATTAAATTAAATTATATTTAGGAAATGCAAATATAATAGTAATTATTAAAATTCAGAATTTTATAAACCAAAACTTTTCAACAATATTTAAGAAATTACTAATAAATGCTTTACTTTTTGTTTAATCAGTATAATCCAATTCATCCATACGCACTTAAAGAAGTATAATCAAAACAAATCAACTTTTTAATCAGGAAATATATGAATCTAAAACCACAACAACTCAATCCGGATTCTGTAAATTATCAGATTGTTTCCAGCTCTTCATATTCCACTCTATTCAATATTTCGGGTATATCTCTGTTATTTCTCGGGCTATTTGCTATTCGGGATATAGTATAAGCTTTCATCTTTGTTTCAGGGAATGGTTTTATCATTTCTTTTATATCCCTGATATTTAAATCCGGTTCCAGCCAATTCATTTGATCGTTGGGTGAAAGAATAAGTGGCATGCGTTTTTTAAGGTTGTGTATTTTTTCCATTAAGGGATTAGCAGGAGTAGTGATGATGCTGAATGTATTTCGTATTTCACCGGTATCTTTATTAATCCAGGTGTCGTACAACGCGCCCAATGAGAAATAATCCTGTTCAGTAACCTGAATATAATATGGATATTTCACCCCGTTTACTTCCCTCCATTCATAGAATCCGCTTACCGGTAGCAAGCAACGTTGGGAGACGATACATTTCCTGAATGAAGGTTTCTCAAAAACAGTCTCTCCTACTGCATTCAGTGTTTTTGTCCGCAGATCATTTGCAGTATCCTGATCTTTTACCCAGGAAGGAATTAATCCCCATTCATGCAGAAAAACTCCATCCTGCCTTACTACAGCCAGCCTGGGATGTGAGAATCCACTGACCAGAAAGTAGGATGGCAATTCTGGAAGGATCACTCCCTTTTTCCTGACAACGGGTAAATTAGAATAATACTCCTGAGCCGTTATCAATTCTCCTTTGCGTACAATGGCTACTGTGAAACACATATTCTTATTTAAATTAAAGGTTTTTATTTTGAATTTTTTTGGTCGATATCTTTTAAAACCCATTGAAGTTCAGGATCATTTCCGCTTAATCTGTCATTTAATGTTGGAGTAATCTCTACATCCGGGAAAATACCTCTTCCATCCATCAGGGAAGGGTACGGCGTTTTACATTCCAA
>Ga0302207_1000445_pt1 | contig 16972 bp, 14 predicted proteins | sample II_Fen_E2_2_FD_198792 | JGI IMG/M metagenome (GOLD analysis project Ga0302207, IMG submission 198792) | Peat permafrost microbial communities from Stordalen Mire near Abisko, Sweden - II_Fen_E2_2 | ecosystem: Environmental > Terrestrial > Soil > Wetlands > Permafrost | place: Sweden: Abisko...
AAAAATTGTTCCTAATGCTCAAGTTACTCCGGCGACTACAGTCGGCAGTGTGCAACTTATTAAAGCAACTTACACAGTCTCTGGCGATGTTCAACCGAATAACTTTACCGTTAAAGCTGGTCAACCAGTTCGTTTAGAAGTTTTAGCTAAAGAAGATGGACTAGGTTGCATGGGTTCAATTAAAATTCAGGGTCTTTACGAAAACATTCAGCGCTTTGAGGCGGGTAAGACGGTGGTGATGGAATTTACTCCACAAACCGCAGGTAGTTATTTAATCACATGCGCCATGAATGTGCCTCACGGAACTTTAAAAGTAGAATAATAAATTAATTATAAATATATGACAGATATAAATTTTAAGTTAGATGGTTTAACTTGCGAAGCTTGTGTTAAATTATCTACAAATCGTTTTAAAAAAGTTTTGGGCGTTAGTGATATTAATATTAATTTAGCTACTGGTGAAGCTAGTGTTTCTGGTAATGACTTTACTTTGGAAGATTTAGAAAAAAGTTTAGAAGGCACTACTTACAAAATAGTTAAATAAATATGATACAGAAAATATTATTAAAAGTAGCTGGAATGCATTGTCCTTCCTGCGAGCTTATTACCAAAGAAGAATTGGCAGAACTTACTGGAGTTAGTGATGTTACGGTTGACTTTAAAACTGGTATAGCTAAGTTAATTTTAAATGACTCAATAAATAGTCTTGAGGAGCTTATTTTAGCTATTAAAAAAGCTGGTTATGAATCAGTCTTAGAATCGGCAACAGAAATTAAATCAACCGAGGAAAATAAAGATATTGTTATTTCTAGAAAATATTCTGAAAGCAATGAACCGTTAAAAGTAAAATTAGAAACTACTACTACCGCTGAATTTACTATTCCTGAAAATCATCCAGATATTGAACGAATTGTTGGTCAACTAGGCAAAGTTATTTCCGTATCCCAGATATCTAAAGTAATTTCTGAATCTAATGAACAACCAATTAAAGTTAAAGAAGTTATTTCTACATTAGCAAATGATAATTCTAATCAAAGAATTAATTTGTCTCTATTTGGCATGCATTGTTCGTCATGTGCCAATATTATCGAGAGATCTTTAAAGAAAGTGCCTGGCGTTAAACAGGCAAGTGTAAATTTTGCGGCGGAAAAAGCGAATATTATTTTTGATGAGTCTCAAATTAAAACTCAAAATTTAATTGAAGCAGTGGCTAAGGCTGGTTATAAAGCGGAATTAGTTGATGCTAAAGATGCGGACTATGAACGTCGTAAACGCGATCAAGAAACTAAAACTTATGCTAAGAGTTTTTGGTTTAGTTTTGCCTTAAGCTTACCGATGTTATATTTCATGTTGTTAGATTTTTTTGCGATTCCAGGTAAAGCATTTGTTTTGCCATTTGTCGGAATTGTTTCTCTCCTACTTACAATCCCTATTCAGTTTATTATTGGTGCTCGGTTTTACAAAGGCATGTGGGCTTCGCTTAAAATGAAAACTTTCAACATGGACAGTTTGATTGCTATTGGAACTTCCACGGCCTTTGTATATAGTTTGGTTAATTTTATAAACTATTTTATAAAGACTGGTTCAGTTATTGGTCAGGGGGGAAAAATCCCGGAATTATATTTTGAAACCGCCGCTTATTTAATTACTTTTGTAATTTTGGGTAAGTGGTTAGAGATTCGAACTAAAAGTAAAACTGGCGATGCCATTAAAAAGTTAATGGGTCTTCAGGCTAAAACGGCTAGAGTTATTCGTGGTGGCGTCACTTTGGATATCGCTATTGAAGAAGTGGTTCATGGCGATATTATTATGGTTCGTCCCGGTGAAAAAATTCCCGTTGATGGTCAGATTGTTAAAGGTTCATCAGCAATTGATGAATCAATGATTACTGGTGAAAGTTTACCAGTTGAAAAAAAGGAAGGGGATAACGTTATCGGCGCGACCGTTAACAAAACTGGTAGTTTTGAATTTGTCGTTAACAAGATTGGGAGTGAAACCGCTCTGGCGCAAATCATTCGTTTAATTGAAGATGCTCAAGGATCAAAGGCGCCAATTCAAGGCTTTGCTGATAAAATATCCGCGGTATTTGTACCAACGGTTATTGGGATCGCTATTATTACTTTCTTAGTTTGGTTCTTTTTACTGGGAGCGACTTTATCTTTTGCTTTAATGGCATTCACGGCGGTTATCGTAATTGCTTGTCCTTGTGCTTTAGGATTAGCCACCCCAACTTCACTAATGGTCGGAACAGGTAAAGGAGCGGAGTATGGCATTTTAGTTAAAGGTGGCGAACCGCTTGAAGCTGCTTGCCACATTAATGCGGTTATCTTTGATAAAACCGGAACCTTAACTAAAGGAAAACCAGAAGTTACTGATATTTTAGCTTTTGAAAATATTGATGAAGATGAAATTTTAATGGTCTCAGCAAGTCTAGAAAAACAATCAGAACATCCCTTGGCTGAAGCGATTTATTCTCATGCTAATGAAGAGTCAGTAAGTTTAGAAGAAGTAAAAGATTTTTCGGCCATACCGGGTCACGGAGTTAAAGGGGTGATAGATAATGTTGAATATTATTTTGGTAACAGACGACTGATAACAGAAATTCTTGGTCTTTCAATTGATAAGATTAATCGCAAATTAATAAAATTAGAAGAACAGGGAAAGACAGCGATGATTCTTGCTACTAAAGAAAAAATCTTGGGAGCCGTGGCAGTAGCTGATACGGTTAAGGCGACTTCGGCTGAAGCCGTAGCTAAATTAAAGAAACTCGGAATCAAGGTGTATATGATTACTGGAGACAATGAACGCACAGCGAAGGCCATTGCGGCTCAAGTCGGAATCGACAATATATTGGCTGAAGTTTTACCAGAAGACAAAGCCAGTGAAGTTAAAAAATTACAACAAGCCAATTATAAAGTTGCTATGGTTGGCGATGGTATTAATGATGCTCCAGCCTTAGCTCAAGCGGATCTTGGTATTGCTATGGGTTCTGGTACTGATGTGGCCATGGAAACTGGTGGCATCGTAATCATGAAGAATGATTTAAATGATGTAGTAACGGCTTTTCAGTTATCTCGGGAGACCATGAGTAAGATTAAGCAGAATATGTTTTTTGCTTTATTCTATAATGTTATTGGTATTCCAATTGCCGCTCGAATTTTTAGTTCTTATGGTTTAGTGCTTAAGCCAGAACTAGCAGGGTTAGCCATGGCGATGAGTTCTATCTCGGTAGTTGGTAATTCTTTACTACTTAAATATTTTAAACCTAATAAGAGAAATTACTTATCTTTGGTAGCTCCAATTATTATGGTAATGGTCTTTACTTTTGGTTTCTTTGAATTTGCTAAGCTAAGTTCAGGCATGGAAAATCAAGGAATGGAAACAGTCGTTTCGATTCAAACAGCGACTACCATAAATAATTTTGTGGCCGGCGGTCAAACAAAAATTAATTTTAATGAAGGTAATCCGAAATTAATTTTAGGAGCCGATAGTTTACCAGGTATGCTTAAACCTAAGGAAGGAGTATTGGTTTTAGGTAACGATGAAATGGTTCTTGGTTATGATGAGGCGATGATGATGAAGGAAGAAAAATTAATTAAAGGTGTTGGTGACAGTTTAACAAACTTCTTTGGTTTACCAAGTGTTAAAATTGTTGGCATCTTAGAACCAACAGGTACTTTATTAGATAATTATCATTTCGTAAATAATAATACTTTATCTAAAATGACCAGTGTAGCTACTATCAAATATGTAGCCGAGAAAGAAATTATTAAAAGTTTTTATTTCGACACTACAAATAATACCCCAGAAAAATTAAAAAATAGTATTAAAGGTTTTGACGTAGTAACTCTGGGTGATAAAAAATATTTACCAATTTATGTTGGCTCAAGTGAAGCAAGAATGATGATTGATAAAAAACTTATTACTAAAGCTGGAGATACAATTGATAATTTATTTGGTAACAATTTGATTGTGGCTGGTATTTTGCCAGAAACTAAAACTCCTCTTGATATGATGCATTTTGTTGGAGTGGGGTTTGAATTAAAATAAAAATTGTTAATTCTTATAAAAAAACAGCCTCTTAAATTTAAGAGGCTGTTTTTATTCTAAAAATTATTCAACGACATTAAAAACACCGCGGTACATTCCCATTGAGCAGGTAAAGGCGGTAACACCAATTTTTTGGGGAGTAAAATTAACAACGTTTTTTCCTGGTTTTAAAAATGCCTGAATTTTATATTCGGGAACCAATACAACATTGGCACAGGTTCTATCTGTACTGGAATCAATTTCCCACTTAACAGGGATTCCTTTGGTGATTGTGAAAGAATTAGGTGTGTAACCTTTGGCTGATTCGGACATATGGACAATTTGAACGCCATTTTCTAAAGTGACATTTGAGTCGCTACTCTTTTGAGTTGAGGTGGCTGGTTTGCTTAGTACCACAAAAGCAACTAACCCTAGAATGACAATCGCCAGGATAATAATTATTTTTTTAGTCATAAAAGTTAATCATAATTTTTATTTTAACTACGTAATTATAGCCTATATTGAGCACTTAAACAAGCTTTAATAATTAAATTTTGGTTTACAATTAGGCGAATATTTGTTAGTCTTAAAAATATAAATCTAATATTTTTAATATGAAAAATCCCATTAGACCTAATTTAAAAACTGAGTGGTTTGCCGTTGTAATAGTTTTATTGTCTATCTTAGCGGCTTTTTATTTTCGTTCAAACTCTCCGGCCGATTTTATTATTGGTTGGGATGACAGTGGTTACGCTGATAAATTTATTTCTTGGAATCTATTGGCTTATATTTGGCCTTTAGTTTTATCTTTAATTTATGCCATGTTTTTATTTTTTCCATATTTTAAAATAAATCACATTGAGAGTCTGGCGCTAAAAGAGCAGTGGCACAAAGCTAAAGAACTTTGCTTATCTTTCTTCTTTATCTTGCAAGTGGTTGGCGGTTTATTATTGTTAGGCCAGGATAAGATATTACTTTGGGCTTTGCCAATCCTATTTGTTCTCTTAATCATTTCTTTAGCACCGACAGTGGCTCAAGTTATAAGTTATCGCAAGAAGCAACCGATAAAATTCTAAACATATGGAAAACAATCTACCATTAGCGGCTTTTTTTAGACCCAAGACTTTGGTGGATTTTGTTGGGCAAGAACAAATTGTTGGTCCGGAGGCTTGGCTGTATAAAGCGATTAAAAGTGACCAAGTACCGTCTTTATTACTTTGGGGTCCACCAGGCAGTGGGAAAACCACTTTGGCTCTGATTATTGCTAAAGAAACTAAAGCGGAGTTTGTTCAGATTTCGGCAACTGAAAATGGTAAAAAAGATTTAATGGCCATTGTTGACAGAGCTCGTAAAGCGAAACGACTAGGCACTAAAACAATTTTATTTATTGATGAAATTCATCGCTGGAATAAAGCTCAACAAGACGCTTTACTACCTCAAGTTGAAAGTGGAACAATTATTTTAATTGGAGCAACTACGGAAAATCCCAGTTTCGCGGTTAATGGCGCTTTACTGTCTCGTGTTAAGGTAGTTGTTTTGGAAGCTCTATCTGAAGCTAATTTAAGTTTAGTAATTAGTCGGGCAGCTAAATCTTTAGGTTTTAAAGCCAAAAAAGACGTGTGGAATTTTATAGCGCGTGTAGCTAATGGTGACGCCCGAAAGGCTTTAAATATTTTAGAAAGTTTGGGGGCTGATGGACGAGCAATTACTTTAGATTTGGTGAAGCAAATAATTAACAAACCGAATTTATTATACGATAAAAACGGGGAGGAGCATTATAATATTATTTCCGCTCTTCATAAGTCGATGCGTGGTGGCGATGCTAATGCCGCTATCTATTGGATGGTGAGAATGCTTGAAGCTGGAGAAGATCCTTTATACATCGCGCGTCGCTTAATTCGCTTTGCCTCGGAAGATGTAGGACTGGCCAACAATTCAGCCTTGTTGCTAGCTAATGCGACTTATGACGCTTGTCATAAAATAGGTATGCCTGAATGCGGTGTTAATTTAGCTCACTGTGTCGCTTACCTAGCCAAGTCACCTAAAAGTATTGCCGCTTACCAGGCTTATAATTTAGTTAAAGAAGAAATTGAAACTAGCGGTAACTTACCAGTGCCACTACATATTAGAAATGCCCCAACTAAGCTAATGAAAGATTTGAATTATGGTAAAGGTTATAAATATACCCCACTGGAAGATTCCAGTAATCAGGAGTATTTACCAGATAAGATTCGAAAGAAAAAATTTATTTAAATGAACAAACCATTATTCTCAATTATTACTTGTACTTATAATAGTGCTAAATATTTGGAACAAAATTTAAAAAGTGTCACCTCTCAAAGTTTTAAAAATTATGAGCATATTTTTATTGACGGCTTTTCAAAAGACGACACAGTTGAACAAATAAAAAATTATAATCATGGAATTTTATTTCAAGCTCCGGCCAAAGGAATTGCTAATGCGATGAATCTTGGTATTAAACAAGCCAGTGGAGAATATTTAATATTTCTTAACTCTGATGATTATTTTTTTAACGATCAGGTTTTAGAACTAGCCGCTAAGCAGATTAAACAGGGAAAACATACTTGGTACTATGGCATCACTAACATGGTGTCAGAATCAGGTAAAATTTTAGCCTCTCACCCTGTAAAAAAATGGCAACAACATTTTTGGTATTGGGTTATTAGCCTAACTTTTTACATGCAGCATCAATCAGTTTTTTATGCCAAGTCATTGTTTGGTAAATATGGTTTGTATGATGAAGCTTTTAATGCGATGGACTTTGAACATGCACTAAGAATTAGTAAACATGAACGAGCGGGATTTTTAAACTTTACTATTTCTAATTTTCGCCTCGGCGGCTTTTCTTCCAAAAATAAAAAAGTAATGGACAACGACACCTTGCAAGCCTTTAAAAGATATTTACCGTTTGGTTCTGTTCTATTTTATTTAAGTAAAATATATCAAGCATTATTTGTAAAAAATATACAAAAAAACCTCGATTAGTATCGAGGTTTTTTTATTCCATCATTTTTAACCAGGCGGCCTCAGTTTCATCAATTAATTTTTTTACTTCGGCGAGTTCATTTATTTTTTCCGGTTTATAATTTATGGGATTATCGCTAAAGTGTTTAAAAATATTCGCTTTTTGTGTTTCTAATTTTTCCAATTTATTCTCTAAACTTTTTATTTGTTTTTGTTTTTCTTTTTGTTCTAAGTAGACTGGCTTTGGTTTGTCGGTTGGGGCGAATTCTTTTAATAGGGAATTAAGCTCCAGTCTCTTTTCGAGTTGATTGATATAATCTTCATAGCCATGATAATACCGTTTTGATTTACCATTATTTACTTCAATAATTCCAGTAGCCACTAAATTGGCAAAAGTTCGATCGTGACTAGTAAATAATAAAACGCCGTTATACGACTGTAAGGCTAAGCCTAAATTTTCTACCGTTTCAAAATCTAAGTGATTACTTGGTTCATCAAGAATCAAAATATCCGGTTTACTAAGCAATAATCCGGCGAGGACTAAACGAGATTTTTCACCGCCACTTAAAACGCCAATCGCTTTTTTTAAATCTTCATCTTTAAATAAAAAATCACCAGCCATTTGTAAAACTTTTTCCGTTTTTAAATCGCTACTGGCCAGTCGTCTTAAATATTCACCAACTTGTTCATCAGCATCTAAATTAGTTGTTGATTGTTGAGCGTAGTAACCTTTTTTAAGTCCCGTAAACCAGGTAAAACCACCATCAATCGGGGCTAGTTCATCTGATAAAGTACGTAGCAGGGTAGTTTTTCCTTGACCGTTATCACCGACAATAATTAATTTTTCACCACCTTTAACAATAAAATCTAAATCACTCACTAGTGCTTTATCGTTATAGCCGATACTTAAATGATCAACATTTAAAATAGTTTTCTTCAGTCGTTCAACCTCTGGCATGGTAATTCGGACGGTGCTGGAATTATGTTCAATGCTAATTTTATGAACTTCCATGCGATCAATTTTTTTGATAAAGGCTTGAGCTTGTTTTGCTTTGGAATCTTTATAACGAAAACGGTCAACAAATTTTTGTAAGTGTTTTTGTTCGCGGTCAATTTTTTTATTAAGATTTTGATCACTAACTACCCGTTGTTCTTTAAAAGCTAAGTAAGCCTCGATACCTTGAGGAAAAGCAATGCAACGATGAGTTGTGATTTCAATTGTTTCAGTACAAGTATTTTTTAAAAATTCACGGTCATGAGAAATAATTAAAAAAGCCCCGCGATAATTTTTTAAGAAATCTTCTAATAATAAAATTGTCCCTAAATCTAAATAGTTAGTTGGCTCATCAAGCAAAAATAAATTAGGTTCAAGCAGAAGCATGGCACTTAATTTTAAACGCATCTGCCAACCGCCTGATAATTTGGTAACGGGCTTTTCTAATTGTTCGCTGGTAAATCGAAAATGACTAGCAATCTTTTGACATTGCCAATCTTCTTTTTGACTTTTACGTTTTAGATAATCTAAAGCCAATTCATTTTCTAAAAAATTATTTTCTTGTTCAATACTACCAATGATAGTATTTTGACTAATTACAATATCACCCGAGTCAGCCGTTTCATGACCTAAAATAATTTTAAATAAAGTTGACTTACCGGCTCCGTTACGACCAATGACCCCAATTTTTTGTTTTTCAAAGATACTAAAAGATAGGCCGGAAAAAATTGTTTTTCCGCCGTATTCTTTAGTTAAGTTATTGACTTGAAGGAGAGGGGCCATATAATTATTTATAATAATAGATATATTTTGCAATTTGAGCAAGAAGATGCCTATTTTCTTGATATATGCTAAGATATTTAAAGAATTTACAGATTTTAATATAAATATATGTCACTGTTTAACTCAATTTTATCATTTCCTTTTATCAAGCGCTTATCAGATATTGAATTATTTAAGAAATATCCTGAAGATGTCCAAGAGGATATGTTTTATAATTTAATTGATAAGGCGACCGATACTGCTTGGGGTCGAGCTCATAATTTTAAAACTATAAATTCGGTTAAAGATTTTAAATTGGCATTAAAACTATTTCGAGAAAACACCCCCTTATCTTATTATGATGATATTAAGCCTTGGATTACTCGAGCTAGACATGGTGAGGCTGATGTTTTGTGGCCAGGACTAGTTAAGTGGTTTTCTAAATCATCAGGAACTACTAGTGATAAAAGTAAATTTATTCCAGTTACCAAGGAGTCTTTAGAGGATTGTCATTATCGTGGTGGTAAAGATGCCATTGCTATGTATGTTAATGGACATCCGGATACTAAATTATTTACAGGCAAAACTTTAAGTTTAGGTGGTTCTAAAAGGCAAGATGATTTAAATGTTAATAATTATTGCGGCGACTTGTCAGCGATTGTTATAGATAATCTACCATTTTGGGCTGAGTTAGTTAGAACTCCAAAAGTATCTGTTGCCCTCATGGACGAATGGGAAAGTAAACTTAAAGCGATTGTTGAGGAGACTAGACATGAAAATGTGGTTGCTTTAGCTGGCGTACCTTCTTGGATGATGGTGTTATTGCGTCGCTTAATGAGTGAAACAGGAGTTAAAAATATTAAAGAGCTCTGGCCTAATTTAGAATTGTTTATGTATGGTGGGGTAGCCTTTGGACCTTATAAAGAACAGTACAAAGATGTGTGTGGTGATTTAAATTTAATAAATATTTACAGTGCCTCTGAAGGCTTTTTCGGAATCAGTGATGATGCTGATTATGATAATATGTTGCTAATGTTGGATTATGGAATTTTTTATGAATTTATTCCTTTAGAGGAATTAGAAAAAGACATTCCCAAAGCTTACACTATTTCGGAGGTTGAATTAGATCGCAATTATGCTTTAGTTATTTCAAGTAATGGCGGCTTGTGGCGTTATGTTATCGGTGACACTATTTCGTTTACTCATTTAAAGCCTTACTATTTTAAAATTTCGGGTCGGATTAAACATTTTATTAATGTGTTCGGTGAAGAGTTAATGGTTGATAATGCAGATCGAGCGATTGCCTTAGCCAGTGAGAGAACTGGGGCTTTAGTTAAAGAATATAGTGCGGCGCCAGTTTTTATGACTGACACTATAAAAGGCCGACATCAATGGTTAATTGAATTTGAAAGAGCCCCTGATGATTTGGATCATTTTAAAAATATTTTTGATGAGGCTCTAAAAAGTTTAAATTCCGATTACGAAGCCAAGCGTTATAATAATATGACCCTTGATGTTCCGGAAATAATTGTCGCTCGTTCGAATTTATTTTATGATTGGTTAGCGGCTAAAAATAAATTAGGTGGTCAGCATAAAGTGCCTCGTCTATCTAATACCCGAGATAATATCGAAGAGATGTTAAAATTTTCTTGAATCTAATTTATAGCCACGGCCAGGGAAGGTATGAATTAGTTCGCACTCATTATTATTTTTTAGCTTACGTCGCAGATTTAAAATATGAGTATCTAAGGTGTTAGAGAAGGGGTCAGAATTAATATCCCAGACACCCTCCATAATAGTTTCACGAGATTTTATTTCACCGCGATGGCGCACTAGATATTCCAAGATAGCATATTCTTTGCGAGTGAGATTTATAATTCGCCCTTGTCGTCTAACTAGTTGTTTATTTAAATCAATCATCAATGTGTCAACGCGTAGAATGTCAGAAATAATTTCTGGCGGACGACGCAGTAGTGCCTTTAATCTTAGAAACAACTCTTCAAGTAAAAATGGTTTAGTCAGAAAATCATCAACCCCTAAATTAAAAGCTTGTTCTTTGCAAATAAAGTCACCACAAACTGTTAACATAATAATTGGAATCATCTTATATTGTCTTATTTCTTTAACGACATCTAAACCATTTTTTTTGGGTAATATGTAATCTAAAATAATTAAATCATATTTACCAGTCCGACTTAGCAGTGCTCCTTGTTCACCGTCACACGCCACATCGACGATATAAAGCTGACTTTCTAAACTAGCTTTGATAAAATTAGCAATTGCGATTTCATCTTCCACGATTAAGATTTTCATAATTTTTATGAGTTAATTAAATAACTAAAATTATAAAATAAATCACCTTAATTTTTTATAAAAAAAATTTGATTTTTCTATTATGAATAAAAAGGCTAAAAAAATAATACAGATAACTCTTAAGACCTTGGGTTTAATGACTCTTACTTTTTTGTTAATTTTAATAACTGGCTTTTTAGCAGTTAAATTTAATTTAACAAAAACCGCTGGGCAGGTTGATGAAAACACCGGTCTTTATAATTATTTAGCCGACAGCTTAGCTTCTCGTTCTAATTTAGGTTTTTTACCAACCAATCGTGACGTTAGTGATGTTAATAATTCTAAAGTTTATTGTCAGTTATATATCTTGTCTGATTATGCTGATTATAATACGGGGGTTATTTTAAAAGTTTATGAGCAGACTAAATCTTATGATTTAGTTCAGAATATGATTTTAGCTGTTAAGCTTCGTCTCAGTAACCGTCAGGTTGTAGATGATCGTTTGGCGCTTTGTGATTTAGAAGAAGTTCCAAATATTGATATTAATTGGTTAACCATCCGTTTACAAAACCCCAAACAAGTAAATGTTTTTGTTTGGCAAAACGAAGAACCTTGGCAAGTAATTCGTCAGGCAGTAATCAAAGATAAGGACATTTTAAATAAAGTTGGTGCTGAATTAAAAATACCACCACGTTTGTTGCTGTCAGTAGCGATTGTTGAACAGTTACGTCTTTACTACACTCAGCGAGAATTGTTTGAACAAGTTTTTAAGCCTTTAAAGATTTTAGCCAATGCTAATAAAATGGCTTGGGGTGTTATGTCGATTAAAGAGGCGGCCGCGATTAAAGCGGAGCAAGCCTTGAAAGATAAACAATCAGATTTTTATTTAGGTAGTGCTTATGAAAATATTTTAGATTTTAAAACCGCGACACCAGATAAAGAACGATACGACAGGTTAACAGATGGCAGTAATCATTACTACTCTTATTTATATGGTGGAATAATTATTAAACAAGTAATTACTCAATGGCAAAAAGCTGGCTATAATATTGCTGGTCGTCCGGAAATTTTAGCTACTTTATTTAATATTGGTACGCAAAATTCTAAACCGAAAAAAGATCCTTTAGTTGGCGGTTCAAAAATTAGCATCGATGGGAATGACTACGTTTTTGGTTCACTAGCGTATGAATTTTACTATTCCGGAGACCTGGTGAGCGATTTTCCTTACTCATATTAGTAATATTAGTCTATTTTTATATTGTTTTTAAAATAATGCTTGACTTAATTTAGTATATATATTAGAATATTAGAGCTTAATTATTCAAAAATAGGCAATAACATGCTGCCTATTTATTTTTTTGGGAATTTATAGATTTCTGGAAATAACTCAATTACTATGGAAATTAGAAACGTCGCCATCATCGCTCACGTTGATCATGGAAAAACAACTTTAACTGATGCTCTTTTACGTCAAAATGGAATGACTGAAGCTGGTGCTAGCATGGACAGCAACAATCTAGAACAAGAGCGTGGTATTACAATCTATTCAAAAAATTGTAGTCTTTTTTATAAGGATACAAAAATAAATATTGTGGACACTCCTGGCCACGCTGATTTTAGTTCTGAAGTAGAACGTATTTTACGTTCTATTGATTGTGTTCTGTTAATTGTAGATGCTCAAGAAGGGCCAATGCCTCAAACTAAATTCGTTTTAAAGAAATCTTTAGAGTTAGGTCTAAAACCAATCGTAGTGATTAATAAAATTGATAAACCAGCTGCTCGACCTGAAGAAGTTCAAGAAATGGTTTATGAATTATTCTTAGATCTTGGCGCTACTGATGAACAATTAGATTTCCCAGTTGTTTACGCTAACGGCCGAGCTGGTATTGCTAAAATAAATTTAGAAGATGAATCTGATAATTTAGAACCATTACTTAATAAAATTTTGGAACACGTCTCTCCAGCGGCTACCGTTGAAATGGCTACTCTTACTTTAGCGGCCCAACCTTTTAATTTGGCTTATGACAACTTCTTAGGTCGTTGTGCTATTTGTCGTGTTTATAAAGGTAGTATTAAACCTAACCAAACTGTTTATATTAAAGAACCAGATGGTACGATGACAACTGGCAAAACCACTAAATTATTTACGTTCGCCGGATTGGCTCGTCAAGAAATTCAGGAAGCCGTCGCCGGTGATATTGTTATGGTAGCGGGTTTACCAGATGTTTATATTGGTGAAACAATCAGTGATATTCCAACTCAAGATCCATTACCAGCCATTACTGTTGACGAACCAACTATTTGTCTTAACTTCTTAGTTAATAGTTCACCTTTTGCCGGTAAAGAAGGTAAATTTGTGACTAACCGTCAAATCAGAGAACGTTTAGAAAAAGAATTAGAAGTTAACGTTGGCCTTAAGGTTGATTTTTCTGATAATAATTTTGCTAAAGTTTATGGTCGTGGTGAATTACACGTAGCTATTTTACTTGAAAATATGCGCCGTGAAGGTTATGAAATGCAAGTTTCTCAACCAGAAGCGATTATTCGAGAAGAAAACGGAGCTAAAATGGAACCATTTGAAGAAATTACCATTGATATTCCAGAATCTTGTTCTGGTGTAGTAATCGAAAAGATGTCTCGTCGTAAAGGACAAATGACTGACCTTAAAAATCATAACGGTCAGAGTCGTTTAATGTTTGAAATTCCAACTCGAGGTATCTTAGGTTACCGAAATGAATTTGTGGTTGATACTCGGGGTGAAGGAATTCTTTGTTCTCATTTTTTAGGCTTTAAACCATATGTTGGTGAAATTGAAAAGAGTCAATTAGGCTCAATGATTTCTATGATTTCTGGTAAGGTGGCCGCCTTTGCGCTTTGGAATTTACAAGACCGAGGTGTTATTTATATTCAACCTAACGTTGAAGTCTATGAAGGCATGGTAATTGGTAATGTGGCTAAAGGTAATGACATGTCCGTTAATCCAGTTAAAGGTAAGAAATTATCTAACGTTCGAGCTTCCGGTTCTGACGAAGCGATTAATTTAACTCCACCTTGGGAATTAGATTTAGAACGAGGACTTAGTATTATGAATGCCGATGAATATTTAGAAGTAACGCCGAAGAATGTTAGATTACGTAAGCAATTCTTAACGGAAAATGACCGGATTCGGGCAACACGAAAATAAAAAATTAATTAAATATAATTATTTAACAATTTAATAGGAGGGAAAATGAGTAAGAAAAAATTGATTCTGTTTAATTTAAATGGATCATTATTGATGTCTAATGACAGAGTTATAATGTTTTGGTGTGATGCGATCAGGAATACGGGACTACAGCCCAATTATGGGATAATTTTTCAAAAATTTAACGAGAGCTTTGAAGAAACTATCATCCCATTATTAGTTGAAGCCGGTTCTTGGACAGACTTACAAACTCAAAGAGTGATTGAGCATGCTAAAAAAATATTTCATGACGAAAATATTAGTTGCTCAGTTGGCTTAACTGCCAAAATTAAAGCCCTTAAAACGGCTGGTTATACCTTAGGTATTATCACTAGTCAAAGCAGTAAATATTTAGCCAAAAGTTTGCTTAACATTGGTTTAAATAAAGATATCTTTACAATTGTAAAGACGAGTGATGACGGAATTAAAAAACCTGATCCCCGAGTTTTTGATTCAGCTTTAGAATTATTTAAAGCCGAAGAAATAATTTTTGTGGGGAATTGTCCGCATCAGGATTTGGCTCCAGTTAGTAAACGTGGCATTTCTTTTGCCGCGATTACTTCAAAATCAAATCCTAAAGCTTTGTTTGCTGCTCTTGGGGTAGCCGATGAATTGATTTATAAATCAGTTATCGAGTTTATTGATGATTTCTTACAGAAATAAAAATAAAAAGTCTTATCAAAATGATAAGACTTTTTTTATTTTAGTAAATTTTTTACTGGGGCGAAGCTGCGACGGTGAATTGGGCAGGGGCCATATTGTTCTAACATGGCGACGTGAATTTTAGTGCCATAACCTTTGTGTTTAGCGAATTGATACTCAGGATATTTTTTATCAGCTTCACACATTAAAAAATCACGACTCACTTTGGCAATAATTGAAGCGGCGGCAATACAAAAAACTTTGGCATCACCCGAGACAATAGCTTGTTGTCTTTTATTTAAACCCGGAATTTTTTGATTACCATCAATCAGCACAAAATCCGGTTGAGTCTTGCAGGCTTCAACGGCTTTTTTCATGGCCAGTAAACTGGCTTGTAAGATGTTTATTTTATCAATTACTTGATGACTGACAACGCTAATTTCGACGGATAAGGCTTTTTCTTTAATAACACTAAAAAGTTGTTCCCGTTTTTTAGCACTGAGTTTTTTAGAGTCGGCCACTAATTTAAGTTCATCGCTATCAATTTTAAAATCAGGACCAATTACTACACAAGCCGCCACCACTGGTCCGGCCAGTGGTCCGCGTCCAGCTTCATCAACCCCGGCCACTAATTTGTAGCCTAAATCAAATATTTCTTTTTCGGTTTGCAAATCTAGCATATTGACAGAATGTAATTTTTCTCTTAGGGTTGTATTAGAAATAGTACAATAACAATTTAAAAATAGGAGGTATTACATGAAAAACTTATCACATTTGGCCTTTAAAAGCCAGAACACTTTAGGACGAGCTTTGTCCGTGGCCTGTGACCGGGACCGAAGTCTCTATTTCATGGACCCATTTTTATTGGATTTTATAAAGATTCAGTATTCTAAGTCCTTAAGACGTTTAAAAGGTAAGACGCAAGTTATTTCTGGTTTAGGTAATGTAAATATTCGAGATCGAATGTCTCATTCCTTTGAAGTTTCATCGGCCGCAATACAATCTGGCGCCAGATTAATTCTTAACATTCCGTTGCTCCAAGCCAGTGCCTTGGCTCATGATTTAGGTCATGTTCCTTTTGGTCACTTGGGTGAACATTTTATTGCCGAGAAATTGGGTGAAAAATTTAGGCACGAAAAATTTGCCATCTTTGTTTTAGAGATGGTAGAACGTGATGGTCGGGGACTCAATCTGTCTTATGAAACTTTACAGGCTATTTACAATCATTCTCGCGGTGGCGGATTAATGACTGTTAAAAATGGTGGCGTTTTAGAAGATGATGTCGTAATGATATGTGATAAACTGGCTTATTTATTTTCAGATTACAATGACATATGTCGAATCGGTTACAATGATTTTATTTTACCAGACGAAATGGTTAAATTGGGTAAAAATCAGACAGAACGTTTAAACAAATGTTTACAAGCTTTTTGGAAAGAGAGCCTTGAAAAAGGAATGATTTCTTTTACTGAAAGCCAGGAAGCAAAATGGTTTAAAGTAGTTAGAGATTTTATGTATCAGGAAGTTTATTATAAAATGAATTTACTTGAAGATCGAATTTTAATTAAGACCATTTTAAATCAAGTGTATCTTTATTTTTTTGATTATTTTGGTGACTCCCGACAAGCGGCTTTAGCTATTGCGTTATCATCTGAGTCAGATGTTTATGATTTAGGGGTTTTGCTTCAAGGACATGGATCTAAAGTAATTGACGAGAAAATTAAGGATACCAAAACTTTTTCAATTGCTGAATTAATGCCTAACATACCTGGTTGGGCTGAACTTAATTTCTGTAATCCAGAAAAATTTTTGGATAAACAGAATTTTGGCAAAATTTCTAAAGCAGAATGTTTTGCTTTTTAAAAATCGAAGCGACTTTACTAAAAAGTCGCTTTTTTTTGTAAATAACCATATAATAATTACATGAATCGACTTAAAAAAATATTTAATAGCCCAACTAAATTAAAGAGTTTACTGACTTTACTGGCCTATGGTCTAGTAGTCGTTGGTATTGCCTTAACCTTTAATAAATATATTAGCCGAGA
>Ga0302207_1000453_pt1 | contig 16783 bp, 17 predicted proteins | sample II_Fen_E2_2_FD_198792 | JGI IMG/M metagenome (GOLD analysis project Ga0302207, IMG submission 198792) | Peat permafrost microbial communities from Stordalen Mire near Abisko, Sweden - II_Fen_E2_2 | ecosystem: Environmental > Terrestrial > Soil > Wetlands > Permafrost | place: Sweden: Abisko...
TATACCGTTGTTAACGCACATTTGTATTATAGTTACTGTTGTAGCAAGTGTGCTGAAGAATGTGCTAAAGAAAATGCTGAAACCGCCATTAGAAAGTTAATGGAGGATGATCATAAAAGGCTTATGGGAAGGATGCCTGAAATACCTAAAGCCCCTAAGATAAATAATTATAAAACACATTAAAAGTAAAATTTTATTTGGTATTTGGTCATATGGTAGTTGGTACACATTTTAGAGTGTTGACAAATAATTAATAACGTAGTATAATTATAAATGTAGGGAAAAACAAAATAAATTACATATTTTAATGGAGGAATGTACATATGGCAAACAGAAACAACAATCCAAAAAACAATAACAATAAAAATGAGAGGGAGATTAAATCAGGCTTTACTTTTGAGGAAATTATAACATCTGAAGAAGCTGCAATTTTGAGAGGAACAAGCAACAATATGACATTTGATAAGAGATCAGTAAATGCTCAGTTGGATTTAGCAAGAAGATTAAAGTAGGTGGTTGAATGAGAATTTTAGAATGGTATAGTTTGACATTTCTGAGTTTTATATTAATAAGTTCATTAGTGGATAACGAATCAAGTTGTGGTAAAAAGTTTTTTAACGCAGTTGTTTATGCACCAATGGTAGTTTACTTTCTTAGAATATTAGAAATAGTAAAGTAGTTTTACAAATAATTAATAAAAGGAGGCTACATTATCCCGAAGAAAAAACAGTTTAGATGTTGTGAAGTTTGTGGACTTACAAGCGATGAAACAAGAATAAGAAAAGAGTCTGTTTCAGGTAGAAACTTATGTGAAAATCACTATCGCCAAATTAGAGAAAGTAGACTAGAGAAAGAAATTAAACCGAATTACAGAATAGACTTAACAAATATGAAATTCGGCAAACTAAAAGCAATTAAATATTCATATTCTCAAGGTGGACATAGTTATTGGGAATGTTTATGTGATTGTGGAAATACAACTTTTGTAAGAGTCGATATATTAAAAGGCGATAGAACAAAGAGCTGTGGGAAATGTCCAATTAATGTATTTGAAATTAAAGAGGATTATATTGTTGGATACACAAGTTCCAATAAAAAATTCACTTTCGACAAAGAAGATTTTGATAGGGTTAAATTACATACATGGAGAGAAGTCTACAAAAGAATATTCACAACATTTAATAGTAAAACAGTATTTTTACATAAATATATATTAGAGTATTATGACAATGAATTTGATGTTGACCACATTGATGGGAATCCATCAAACAATAGGAAGTCGAATTTAAGATTGGTTACTGAACAACAAAATAGTTTTAATCAAAAAATTAGAAATAATAATACATCAGGGGTTACGGGTGTTTGGTATGAAAAAACAAGAGACAAATGGTGTGCTGAAATAAAAATTAACAATGTTAAAACAGAGTTTAAAAGGTTTAACACAAAAGAAGAAGCAATTAGATCAAGAGTAGGTATGGAATTTAAGTATTTCGGAGAAGAATTTAGAAGAGGTCAACTCGATGAAACCAATGAAATAGTTAAGAGTCAAGTTGAAATTGAGAAGTCTAAACTAAGAAAGGTAATTTAAACTATGAAAAACAACAAAGGAATGTGGTGCTGCATAAAAAGACCCCGCTCTCCCAATATTAAACACAATGTTGTATAGAGTATTGTATAAAATATTATAAAAATTTAGGAGGAATATTTACATATGGCAAAAGAAATTGTATTAAACCCGTTACAGAAGGGTAAGGCAGAATTTAACCTAGTAGGTAAAGCAAAGGTATCAGATTTTACATTCAAACTTGATGTAGAAAGTGGGAAATCAGGCTCGGATTGGATATACAATATGATGAACTTGGGTGTTGACTGCGGAGATCATGGAGTTATATATGCAGACATGATGGGTGGCTATGGCTCAGATCGAGAGAATAAGGTATTTGTTCATGGTAAGAAACAGAATGATAGCGGAAAGTTTATTGATGACTTCAAGACTCAGTTTGAAATCGTATGGGAAGACAGATTAGACGAAGATAATTTTGAATCTATTGGAGATAGATGTTTTATAACTGTAGGAATAGAAAAGGATGAAAAGGGCAAAACAGTATATAGAAAGTTCCTTTCACAGTATGATGCTATTCAGTATGTAAGTGAATGTTTGGTTGAAGGTACTGTAATCAATGTAAAGGGTAACTTGAAGTATTCTGTTTATAATGAAGCAGTTCAGGTTAAAAAAGAAATAACAAGCATTGCCTTATCAAAAGCAGAAGAAAAGGACTTTAAGGCAACATTTACACAGTGCTTATATATTGATGGAAACGCAATAGGAAAGCCTGACAAGGAAACAGGATTGCTTAATATTGATGCAATGGTAATTGATTTTGCAAAAGAATTTGATGGAGAAAAAATATATAGAATAGTAAATGGCAAGAAAAAAGAAGGTTGTAACCTTCCACTATTCAAAACATTCTTTGTTAAACTCACAGAGGATAAAACTAATCTTACAAAATTCCTTAAACTCTTTAAAACAAAGACAAAGAAGATCACTCAGTTTACTGTTGAAGGATATTTCACAAAGGGTGAAATGAATACCGTAAATGTTTCTGAAGACGATATTCCTGATGATATAAAAGAGCTTATAGAAATGGGATATATAGACAAAGATGAAATATTGGAGAAGATGGCGTTTGCTAATGGTGGTGCTAAAAGACCTGAAATGATGGTTGTTTCAAAGCCACATATAACATTCGTTGGCGACGACAGCAAGCTTCCAACTATGTCAAGAGAAACAGACCTTTTCACTGAAGACGATGTTAATCCTACACTGATAATTACTCAGTTGGGAATAATATCAGATGAGAAGAAAGAAGAAACTGAACCCGAAGTTGATATAGATAAAATGATAGATGATGCAATTAAAGGCGATGACGACGAGGACGATGATTGGCTAAAAGACCTGTAAGATAAAGGGAGTTTAATCTCCCTTCTTATATTAAAATTAAAAATAAATTCAATGAAAGAAGGAAATAATACATGGCATTCAGAAAACCGATAGCACAGAAAATTGGCGGTAAATTTTTAGCATTTGGACTTACGTTTGAAGGTAAGAGTTGGTTTGGTCTAACATTCCCTAAGATTGCAGCAATAGATAGCGAAGCAGGATTAGCATTTGAAGAAGGTAAGGACATAACAATTAATGGTAATAAATATAACAATCTTATAGGAGTAGATACAACATCTGATTTAGATACATTGGATGAAAACCTTGAAGCTATCATAGACGGAGAAGTAGATTGCGATACTCTACTTATAGATTCTGAAACAAAATTCTACAACACTATGGATATTAGTGCTACAGAGGTAGAAGAAAGAAAAGCTAAAATTTCAGGTAAGGCAGTTGATGCTCGTAGTAAGTGGGGAAGAATAAAAAATATTAACATGAAACTACAGCAAGCAAAAATAACCTTGTCATCACAGGGGAAACACATAGTATCTACTGCACAGGCAAAGGAAGTTTCTGATGACAATGGCAAAGTTATAGGTTATAAACCTGATGTGCATAAATCATTACCTTTTGACTATGATGTTGTATTGAGATTCTATACCGAAGAAGACAAAAAGACAAAGGAAAGAAGATTCTATGCAGAAGTCAAAAAGGATAGAACTCATGTTACCACAGTAGGGGATATAATAGAAAACTGCACTTATGATATTTGGAAAGCATACTTTGATGAGAGAAATAAGACAGGAGAAAAATCAACAGCCAACTATTCAAAAGATTTAGATACCTCGGTTGATGGGGTGTTGGGTAAATCCGAACAGGCTGATAAATTAGCAGGAGAGATTAAAAATTTAATCAAAGAGCATAAGGGTGATATGGATGCTCAGAAAAAGATTAAAACAAAAATAGATGATCTAAAGATTGATGTAAAAGAAATGAACTTTGCAAGTCCTGAAACATTGGAAGAATTGCTCAAATTCGTACAGGCTATTTAATAATAATTAATAAAATTGCATAGGGGAAGATTTTCTTCCCCTTATTTTATATAGGAGTGAATGAAAATGGGAAAAGAAGATGTTAAACAAATAAGTATGAAGGACATAGGATGCGAAGAATCACCAAAGAAACCGAAGAAACAATCATTAAATCCAATGACAGAACAAGAAAATATTGATTGGATTGAGTTGTGTGAATATGTACACCATCAGATATTGAAAAATGATGAAGATACATTGGTAAATAAAAGATTAGTATTAAGATTAAAAGGTCTACATGAAGGTAAATTTATGACGAATAATAAGACAAAACCAATGGCAAAATACCCATTTGATATAATTCTTATGACTTTTAAAATACATAGATTTGAGATCATAAACGCAATATCTAATAAAAATAAGTTTAAAGACGAAGCTCATATAATAAATTATATGATGGTAATAATTGAAAGTAATATAAATGAAACGTATTTACGGGTTAAAAAAGTTAAAAAAGCACAAGAAAAAGCAGAATCAATTGAATTAGATATTCCTGATGAGGAACATAAGGCAAAATACACACGGAAAACAAAAGATATTACAAATAGTATATTAAAAGACTTAATGTTTGAGTAAAGAGTGGTGAGATAATGACAGTTAATAAAGATGATAAAAATAGCAGCATAGATAAAGAATTAGATGCAATACTTAAAATAAAGGACTTTAGGCTCATCTGCGAAGCTAATATTGTTAGTATCCTTTGGGGTACTCCTGATCTATTCTTTAATTATGAGAAGCTAAGTGTTAAAAGCTTTTCGCACAATGAATGGAAAGTATTTTTCCAAATAGGTTACGATATAATAATCAAGGAAAAGAAACAATCCTTAGATGAAATAACTGTTAATTTATATTTAGAAAAACATCCAAAACTCAAAGAAAAATATGAAGAATATGGTGGCTATAATGTAATAAGTAAAACAGAAAAATATGTTAACGCAGGAAACATAGAAGGATACATATCTGAACTAAATAAATGGGAAGTTGTTGTTAATTTATATAAAAATAAATTTCCTATTGCAGATAAATTAAATAGATATGTAGATATGAATGCCGAACAAATTTACGATGAATACGAAGCAACGCTAAATCATATCTTTATAAACGTTGAAGGGGACGATAAAACATATAGCATTGCTCAAGATATAGATAAACTTATTGATGAATTAGACGAAGGATTTGCAGTTGGATTAGCATATTATAATTCTCCGATATTAAACCACGAAACAGGAGGAGCATCATTAGGCAATATAACTTTAATAGGTGGATTATCGGGGGCAGGTAAGACTACTTTGACAAGAACAATACATTTACCTTCTATTATTGAAAGTGGAGAAACAATCGTTTGTATGCTTAATGAAGAAGGTTTAAAAAAGTGGCAGAGAGAGATGCTTGTTTGGGTTGCCAACAACATTTTCAAGAAAGAAACAAAAAAATACACATTAAGAGATGGAAAATTTTCTCCTGAATTTAAAACTTTCTTAAAGGAAAAATGTGCAAAATGGCTCAAAGATCATGATAAACAGATAATATTAAAACCTTTTAGTCAATATTCTTCAGATAAAGCCATTAAATGTATTAAGAAATATGCTCATTTAGGTGTGAAGTATTTCATTTTAGATACATATAAAGCAGATTCAAACACCCTAAATACTGAAGCTTTTTGGTTTAATCTTCAGCAGAATATGGTTAAAATATATGACTCTATAAAAGAAGAATGTGCTAATGTACATATTATAATAACTTTTCAATTAGCTAAGAGTAGCAGTAGGCAAAGATGCTATACTCAGGACAATATAGGTATGGCTAAGAATATTATTGATGTGGCTTCGACATGTATAATGGTTAGAAAATTATACGAAGATGAATTCGCAGGGGAAAAGAATGAACTGAAGGTATTTAAAATGACAGGTAAAAATAATAAAAGTAAAATCCCTGTGTTATTAGATAAAGATAAGCATTATCAAATATTATTTATAGTCAAAAACAGAGAAGGTTCAAGTGGAGAATATAGTATTGTTGTTGAACATGACATGTCTACTAATACATATAAAGAAATAGGATTAACTACAATAGCTCCTGATTGGTAAAGAGGTGAGTTGAAATAAATGCATTTGAATTGAAGAACTATATTATAGAGAACAACAAGACAAAAGAGATATTGGAGCAATTAGGTTGTTTTAATATTAAAACCTATAGCAAAGAGTATAGATGCGGAAGTCTCACACATTCTAACTCAACCTCTATATCTATAAAATCGGATAGTTTAAAAGCAAAAATATACACCAAAGAAGATAAAATTCTTGGGGATATTTTTACTTTATGTATGGACATAAAAAATATAAAATTTGTAGATTCCATTAAATATATCCATGAAATATTAGGTTTAAAATATACAGGAATGAGTGTAAAACCTAAAGAGGATAAAGTTGATATTTTGCAAGTCTTTAAACGTGCTACAAAGAAATATAAAGACTATACTAACGAAGAATTAAAAATCTTTAATGAAGATATGTTGTCTGAATTTATTAAGATGCCCTATATAGGTTGGGTGCAAGAAGGGATTCTTCCACGCACACAAGATATATTTGGTATTGGATATAGCAGAAGAAATAATAGAATTATTATCCCTCATAAGTATTGGTGTGGAAATGAGAATGATTATGTAGGTGTCATTGGAAGAACTTTAGTCAAAAATTATGATATGTTTGATATTCCTAAATATTTTCCATTACAAAATTTCCCCAAAGGTATGAATATTTACGGATTACAAGAAAACTATCAAGGTATTCAAGAAGCAGGATATATAAATATTTTTGAATCTGAAAAAAGTCCCATGAAAAGGCATAGTAGATTAGACTATACAGGAGTTGCTTTGGGAGGGCATGAGATCACAGAGGAACAAGCAAAAATATTAATAGGATTAAACGTTGACATAATAATTCAAATGGATAGTGATATTCCAATACATCACGTTAGGAATTTATGTGAGAAGTTTTATGGTATAAGACCATGTTACTATGTTACAGATAGTTTAGGACTTTTAGGAGATAAAGAAAGTCCTGCTGATAAGCATAATAAGGTATATATGGCTTTATTTAATAGAAAAGTTGAGTATAACGAAAAGGAACATCAAATATATTTAAAAGAAGAAAGGGATAGAAATGGGAGAGAGAAAAACTAAAGAACAAATAAAAAGACTTCAAAAGAAATATAATGTAGATAGATTGTGGTCATGGAGTAGATATAACTCTTATAAGACAGACCCTTATGGATTTATGCTTCATTATATAAAGCATGAACCTGAAACTCGGCAGAATATATACGGTGTATCGGGTGGCATATGTCATGATATACTAGAGCAATTTTATTTAGGTGAAACTACCTATGAAAACATGGTCAATATGTATGAAGACAGATTATTTGAAATGAATGTTGCTGATCTAAAATATGATAGAAACGATGAAGAAAAAAATAAGAAAATTGCCAAAAAATACGAAACATGTATGCGGTTGTTTTTTCAAGAACACGTTCCTGTTACAGCAAACGTAAAGACAGAGCAGTTTGTTATAATAAAAGTAGGAGAATATGTCTTCCAAGGTTATATAGATTTTGTACATAAGGAAGAAGATAATTACATAGTTACAGATTTTAAAACCTCAACTATCTATTCAGGGGCTAAGATATTAAAAGAAGGTGGACAGCTTATTCTATATGCTGAGAGTTTAATTCAAAAGGGAGTGCCATTAGAAAACATCCTTTGCAGATGGAATTTTCTTAAATATTGTACTGTTCAAATGACTCTTAAAGGCAAAGTTAAAGAAAAGGGACTACATAAGACAAAAACAACAAAGTCATTAAGACAGGAATGGGTTAGTGACATTTCTACGAATATGAAAATGTGGCTTAAAGAAGCAGGATATGAAGAATTAGAGATAGAAGATATTGTGCAGACAGCAATTGAAAATAATACATTAGAAAATCTACCTGAACATATAAAAAATAAATATTCTGTAGATGATTGTTATGTGTATGTGCCAATCACACAGGAAGTAATAGACGAATTGAAATCTGATATTATTAATACATTAGATGAGATAGTTGAAAAAGAAAAGGAATATGCAAAAACTAAAGACGATAGTTTATTTTGGACAGAGATTGATAAAAGTAAAGAGTATTATTTTTACGCATTATGTGGATATAATAGATCACAACATAAGCCTTTTGATGAATATCTGAAAGATATTGAAATGTTTATGAACAACACAAAAAAAGTTGCCGAAGAAGATAGTGAAGATATGGATTGGTTGACAGACCTCTAAGTATGATATATAATTAATAATGAAAGGAGTTGAGAGAATGCAGGAGTTTACGGTATTACCCAAAAATATTGATGAGATTTTAAGAAGTCTAGCACATCAGAATTATCATAGACATAGTTCTTATTCAAATTCATCTACTCCCGACTCAGCTACATTTAATGAAGATTATGCTAAGAGAGCAAAAGACCTCAAACATGGTATACTTAGTAGCTGCGAACATGGTTATCAAGGCAACTATTGGGAAGCATATGGATTAGCAAAAGAATATGATCTGAAGTTTATATTTTGTGCAGAAGCATATTGGGTTAAAGATATGCATGAAAAAGATAGAACAAATGGTCATATTATTTTAATTGCTAAAAACGAAAATGGTAGGAGAGCTATTAATAAGGCATTGTCAAAAGCCAATAGAGATGGATATTTTTATAAGCCAAGATTAGATGTTGAAACAATATTGTCCTTACCAAAAGATGATGTCTTTATTACAACTGCATGTGTAGCCTTTTGGAAATATGAAGATATTGATGAAATTGTATTAAAACTACATAAACATTTTCAAAGCAATTTCATGTTAGAAGTTCAATATCACAACACTGAACTTCAAAAAGAAACAAATAAACATATTTTAAGATTGCATAATAAATATGGCATTAAATTAATAATGGGTTGTGATAGTCATTACATACACGAAAAACAAAAGAAAGACAGAGAATGTATCCTAAAATTTAAAGGGATTCACTATGATGACGAAGATGGGTGGTTCATGGATTATCCGTCTTCATATGTGGCATATCATAGATTTAAGAAACAAGGTATTTTAACTGATTTAGAGACATTAAATGCAATCAATAACACTAATTTAATATTAGAATTTGATGATATATTCTTAAATGACGATATTAAGCTTCCCACATTATATCCTGACAAAACTCAAAAAGAAAAGAACGAGATATATAAAAAATTAATAATGAAGGAATGGAAAATATACAAAGAAGAAAATCATATTACAAAAGATGAAGAAAAAGTATATATGAAGGGTATCAGAGAAGAAGTTAAAATTGTTATGAACACTAATATGGCAGATTACTTCATACTCGATTATTACTTAGTAAAAAAAGGGCTTGAAAAGGGTGGAGTAATCACTAAATCAGGTAGAGGTTCGGCGGTATCATTCTTCACAAATACATTATTAGGATTTAGTAATGTAGATAGATTTATAGCTCCTGTCCATCTATTTCCTGAACGTTTTATGAGTGAATCAAGGATATTGGAAACAAAATCATTACCCGATATAGACATGAATTTGGGTACGGTAGAACCATTTGCGGAAGCTCAAGAAGAAATCTTAGGTGAAGGACATTCTTACCCTATGATCGCCTACGGAACACTTCAGGTGAAGGCAGCTTGGAAGATGTATGCAGGAGCAAACGACATTAAACCTGAATTATCAGATATAGTATCCAAACAAATCGAACAGTATGAAACAGATTTAAAATATGCCGACGATGATGAAAAAGATACTGTGGATATAAAAGATTATGTTTCGGCTGAATATACTCAGCTATTAGAAGAAAGTAAAATATATCAAGGCATTATAGATAATAAGAAAAAACATCCTTGCGGGTACTTAATATATAGTGGAGATATAGAATCCGAAATAGGATTGATTAAGTGTAAAAGTGAAACTACCAAAAAAGAGTATATGGTTGCTTTGATAGATGGAAAAATGGCAGACAAATATAAATATCTTAAAAATGATCTGTTGAAAGTTGATGTCTCATTGGTAAATAACTTAATAGCAAAGAGAATAGGAATAAAAGAACCAACTATTAGACAACTATCAAAAATCGTAGAAACCGATACTAAAGTATGGGATATTTATAAAAATGGCTTTACTATTGGAATCAACCAATGCGAGAAGAAAAGTACAACTAAGAAAGTACAAAGGTATCTACCGACAAATCCTGCGGAGCTATCTTGCTTTATAGCTGCAATTAGACCTTCGTTCCAATCAATGTATTCCATTTTTGAGAATAGACAAGATTTTGAGTATGGAATTAAAAGTTTTGATAATGTTATTCAAACAGAATTTATAAAAGATTCATTTATCTTCTTTCAGGAACAGATTATGGGAGCATTAAACTTTGCAGGAATACCTCTTGATGAAACAATGACCATAATAAAAGCAATTAGTAAGAAGAAGAAAAAACTGATAATGTCTTATAAAGAACGTTTTGTTGAAGGTTGTTCTCATAAGCTTATGGAAGAAGAAACATCTTTAATTGAAGTTGCTAATGAGTTGAGTTCAAGGGTATGGCAGATCATAGAGGACTCGGCTTCATATGGATTTAATGCTTCCCATGCCTATTGTATGGCTTGTGATAGTATGTACGGAGCTTATTACAAAGCCAACTATCCTTATGAATTTTATGAAGTTATGCTCAATGTATTTTCCAAAAAAGGTAAAAAAGACAAAGTATCGTTATTTACACAGGAAATGGAATTGGCTTTTGGTATCCATTTAGGAGATTTTAAATTCGGTTTGAATAATATTCAATACACGTTTGACAAAGAAAATTCTTTTATTCATCCTGCATTGGTAGGAATCAAAGGTATAGGAATTAAAGATGCTGAAGAACTCTATAGTTTGGCAAAATCACATAAGTATGACAGTTTCTTGGAAATTGTTAAAGATATAAAAGCAGCAACATCGGTAAACGATGGAAAATTAAAAACATTAATCAAATTAGATTACTTTAGTGACTATGGAAAATCACAAAAGTTATTAGATTTGTTAGATATATACAATAATCTAACTGATAGAAAACAAATTAGTAAAGATCAATTAGATAAATTCGGATTAAACACAGAATTAATGAACAAATATTCCAATAAAAAAACGGAAAAACTCTACAAGGAAATTAATATAGAGGGAATTATAAAAGAATTAACTGATAAAGTAGAAGATAAAGACGTAAAATTAAAAGAAAAATTGCAAACAGAATTAGAATTGCTTGGGTATCTTTCAACTAAAATGCCTTCATTAACTGAGAAATTAGGATTTGTTATGAAAGTAGATAAATATGAAAACAAGAAGTCTTTTACATTTTATGCTACTGTATATGATATTAAAACAGGAAAAGATATTAGATACCGTATAAGCGATTATTTAACATATATGGATTATCCTTTCGCAGAAGATGATGTAATTAAAATCTGTGAAACTCGTAAAACAAAGAAAAGACAAAGAGATGGTAAAATAGTAGAGAATGAATTTAATAATATGTTGGATTGGTATGAGATTTATTAGTCTTGTGCCAATCTTATCATGCAAGGAGTGAAATAATGGCAGAAAATACAATAGAATTTAAAGCTGTCGTATCCGCATCAAGATATATAAGTGATGAATTTAAAATATATGTAGTTGATGTAGATACAATAAAATATCCTGATGTTAAGCCTAATAAGAGCGGTGATTTCATAATTGTAGGGAATATTCCTTCACTTGTTCCAAATACAGAGTATGGCATTAAGGCTAAAATTGAGATAAACAAAAATTTCGGCATACAATATAAAGTACAAAATATAAAAGTTGATAAACCAACAACAGTAGAAAGTTCAAGAAAATTCTTATCTGAAATTTTAACTGATAAACAGACAAATACATTATTAGATGTATATCCAAATATAATTGACAAGGTTACAAAAAATGATTTAGATGATATTGATCTATCTAAACTCAATGGAATAGGAGATTTCATATTTGATAAGATCAAAACAAAGATAATTGAAAACTTCTGTCTCATTGATTTAGTAGATAAATTCGGTGGATATATAGAATTGTCAATTATCAAAAAGTTATATGATAAATATAGTTCTCCGAAAATCATTGAAAATGAATTGAGAAAAGACCCTTATTCTTCTTTGTGTAAGTTATCAAGGGTAGGCTTCAAAACAGCAGATGCTATATTAATTAATTTAGAAAACTATAAGAAAGAAAAGGAAGGCAAATCTTACTTCCCGTTTGAATTAAAGACTTCAAAACAAAGAATGAATTCTTGCTTAAATTATATACTTGAAGAAAATGAATCAAGTGGAAATACAAAAATGACAATTGAAAGAGCAAGAATGGAATGCAAAACTTTAGTTCCTGAATGTATTACCTTATTCGTAGAAGTTATCAAAGAAAATGAAGATATTCATATTGATAGTGCCACAAAGACTATCTCAACTAAAGAAGCTTATGATACAGAGTTATATATTGCTTTATGCATAGTTAAATTAATAGGAACAAAAACTACATGGAATTTGCCAACGGAATTATATCGTGAAGTTGAAGGCTTTAAAATGACAGATGAACAAATGAAAACCTTAGACATGATGTGCGAAAATAATATTGGACTACTTACGGCTTGTGCAGGATCAGGAAAAAGCAGTAGCGTTCAAGGATTAATTACTATGTTAGAAGACAACGACAAGAGCTATATCCTTATGACTCCTACAGGGGCAAGTAGTGAAGTCTTATCAGATTTTACGGGCAGAGAGGCAGGGACAATACATAGGCAACTAGGCTATAATCCGTCTGAAGGTTGGGGCTATAATTCAGATAATAAACTTACTCAGGATGTAGTCATAATAGATGAGTTCTCTATGGTGGATATATACCTATTCAAGCACGTTTTAGATGCTATAGATTTAGACAAGACTAAACTTTTATTGGTATTTGATAGTTATCAGTTAGCATCTGTGGGTTGTGGGAATATTGCTCAAGACTTGCTTTCAAGTGAAATTGTACCTACAACGCTGCTAACTCATATATTCAGATATAATGAAGGTGGGCTAATGCAAGTTGTAACTCATATTAGAAACGGGGAAGAATTTTTACCTTCTAATTTCACAGGAACTAATATATTTGGTTCTAAAAAAGACTTTATATTTAGTGAAGTATTCCAAGAAAAGATTCCTACTCAGGTATTAAAAATATATGATAAATTACTGTCCAGAGATGGATATGGTATAGAAGACATAATGATATTATCCTCACAGAATAAAGGTGATTATGGCACGAAGGCAATAAACAAAATGATACAATCTGTATTGCAGAAAAAGAATGTTACTAAGTTCATTATGCGTGGAGATACTAAATTCCATGAGGGCGATAAAGTAATTCAGACAGTAAATAACTATAAAGCAAAAGACATTCATGATGATGAAACGAACATTTTTAATGGTAACGTAGGGATTGTTTCAAAAGTAAAATGGGATGAAATTGTAGTTACATACAAAGGCAATAAACATCTAGTTTATAGCAAAGAAGATTTATCACAGCTAGATTTAGCTTACTGTATATCCGTTCACCGTTCTCAAGGAAGTGGTTGTAAACAGATCATAGTAGTTGCTCCTAAAGCTCATACTTATATGCTTAATTCTAATTTATTGTATGTTGCAGGAACAAGAGCAAAAGAAAGGGTGTTTATGTTAGGCAATATTCCTACTGTAAATAGGGCAATAAAGAAAAAGGAAAACCTTCAGAGGGATACATACTTACAAGGATTGCTCTATCTTGACAAATAATTAATAAACAATTATTGTAATGAGTTTTACAACTTGTAATTAAATAAAAATGTGGTATAATTAAGCTAATTATATAATAGGAGGTCGATAATATGTCAACTACAATCAAAAATTTACCAAAAGAAACCTACGACAGAATGGTTAAAAGTTTAGAAACTTACCCAATCGAAGGTGACGAAGAATCGATAATTGTAAATGTTCCTCTTAAAATTATTATTGGTAAAGATTATATTCGGTTGCAAGAACCTCTCATGGGAGATTTAATTAATAAGGATAAGTTGGGACTGTGATTCTACAGTCCTTAAACTTGAAGTGTTGACTTATAATTAATAATATGATATTATTATAAATGTAAGGTAAGCAAATAATAAAATGAAAGGTAGGTAGAAATTAATGGGAATAGATTATTTAGTTTGTGTGAACAAAGATTGCGGTGAAGGATTTCCTGACGTTGCAGATTATGTTTCTTGTGAATGTGGAAAAAATTGATGTTCAGATTTATGTGCTAAAGATGATGGATACATAGAGGAAAGCTGTGCAAGAGGAATAGAAATTGAAGATAATGAATGTTATACAGTTTGTTGGAACTGTGAAAACCTTATAGAATCATCTTGCAAATATTGTCGAGGTGAAGATTTTTCTGATAGTGAATTATTAGAATTTCTGCTTAGAACTTCAAATATGAACAGGGAAGAATTGGTGTCGGAATATATAAATTTTAGAATACATAATATGAAGGAGGGTAAATAATGTTATTAACAATTAACAAGAAAATATACATAGAGACAGATGCCTTAAATTATAATGTCATGGAAAAGACAAAAATCAAGACGGGTGAAAAAGCAGGACAGGATGGAACACCAAAAGTACTTGGACACTTCCCATCGCCTGACGGTGCATTAAAGTTTTTATTAAGAAGAACTGTAAAAATGAGCAAGGCACAGGATAATATGCAGCAGGTCATTGATGAGTTAAGAAGAATTGAAGATGAAATTGATAAAGCTCTTGCACCTTTACATTTGAAGTAGGTGATAAAATGTCTTACTGTGAGCTAACAAATATTGAAGAAATAAAGCTTAAAAGAGTTGAAGACGGGTTGTTCTCTTTAGAAATAGATACTGATATTTATATGGGAATTGATTCGGACACAACAAAGAAATGTACAATAAAAGCTGGTTTATGCAGAATTAGTGAAAAGGTTAATATCGACAGAAAACTTGGATGGGTACTTGATGGTGATGTTGCATACGAGGACTATAATATTCCATTAAATATACAATTATTGTCAGATAAGAACGATAAAGTAATATTTACTATTGATGTGCCTGATTAACTTTGATTTGGTCGATTTTGAGCCATATACTATCATGTCTAACGTTTTAAGGTGGCTGTATGAGGCTGTATACGAGCAGAAATCGACTAAAAACACGATAAAATAGCAATTTTATTGGGTTCAATAAAAAGGAGGAAATTATGACAATTAAAGAATTAAAAGAGGAATTAAACAAGTTTGACGATAATGATTTAGTTATAATGTCAAAAGATGGAGAAGGAATAGGAATTAGAGAGCTAACATTTAAGTATATTGAAGCAGGATATTCCGAAGAAGATTTACTTGAAAATGGTGTTAATGCGATAGTTTTATATCCAACCAATTAAGGAGGATTTCATGGGACTTACTATAATGGGAAATGCAGAACTGACATCAGAACAAATGGCAAAATATCTGTTATCTAAAAATGCTTCACCTTCGATAGATATAGCTGTTGAAGAACTGACACAGTTGTATTTAGACATTGGTAGATCAGAAGGTGTAAGAGGGGATATTGCATTTTGTCAGTCGCTAGTCGAAACAGGATGCTTCAGGTTTGGAAACATTGTTACAGCAGATATGCATAATTACGCAGGATTAGGAGCTACGGATAATTCCAAACAGGGTACAGGTGGCAGATTCCCTGATGCAAAGACTGGTATATTATCGCAGATACAACACTTGAAGGCGTATGGAAGCACTTTGCCACTTAATACAACATGCGTGGATGGTAGATTTAAATTGGTTACAAGGGGAATAGCACTAACATGGAATGATCTGTCAGGTAGGTGGGCGAGTGATAAATCATATGGTACTAAAATAATGGCTGTTTATGATGCTATTAAAAGTATAAAGGTTGTAGCAAAACCTGTAGAAACCGTGGAACCTAAGTCGTCAACTGTTCCCGCCTTCATACATAATGTGATGAATTGCTAGTAGAGGCTAATTATAAGGAGATGATGATGTGCAAGATGTTAACTGTCAAAAATGCGGAAAGCTTTTAGGTCAAGTAAATATTATGTACTCTTTAACGATTTGCAAGGGACACGTTATGTTTTATTGCATGGAGTGTAAAAGGTGGGAAATTGTTTATTAAACACTCCGAAACATCTGAATATATTGTTCGTAAGTTGACAAGGAAAACTTGACTACTGAAAGGAGGTAGAAATTATGACACCGTTTGATTGGTTTATTTTAGCATTGTTCGTATTGCTAATAATAGTCTTGGATAAACGAGATGAAAAACTTAAAAATTTAGAATCGGTTGTAAAACACTATGTTTTAAATGAAAAAAACAATGTTGTTAAAGGTGAATTTAAGACAAAAGAACTTGAAAAATGTAGGTATTGCAATGCAAGTAAAGACTTTTATGAAAGTTACAAGGATTTGAATGCATATATAGACCAAAAGCATATAGTCCTTAATCATTACAGTGAAAATGGAGATACCATGAGGGCTATACCTATAAAATATTGTCCTATGTGTGGAAAGATACTGTAAAAGATGTCACGAACCATTCAAAAATGTTGTGATTGATCACGAA
>Ga0302207_1000454_pt1 | contig 16757 bp, 15 predicted proteins | sample II_Fen_E2_2_FD_198792 | JGI IMG/M metagenome (GOLD analysis project Ga0302207, IMG submission 198792) | Peat permafrost microbial communities from Stordalen Mire near Abisko, Sweden - II_Fen_E2_2 | ecosystem: Environmental > Terrestrial > Soil > Wetlands > Permafrost | place: Sweden: Abisko...
ATTCTTTAAAATTATTTATATAGTAGTTATTTACTTTAATCCGTTGAAAAAAAATAGATGAAGAAACCAAATAAACGTAAAATCATCAATGATCCTGTTTTCGGATTTATAACTATCCCGAATGATTTTCTGTATGATATTATTCAACATCCCTATTTTCAACGGATGAACCGCATTAAACAACTCGGACTTACTTCAACAGTATATCCGGGGGCTCAACACACCCGGCTACAGCATTCATTAGGAGCCATGTACCTAATGGGAGAAGCTATCAATCAATTGAGGTTGGTTGGGAATGAAATTACAAACCTTGAAGCCGACGGTGCTCTTGCAAGTATTTTATTGCACGACATTGGACATGGTCCATTTTCTCATACGATGGAGCACAGTCTGGTCAGTGGAATTGATCATGAAGAGATCTCGCTGATCATGATGCGGGAAATAAATATTGAAATGGATGGCAAACTGGATATTGCTTTGAAAATATTCACTAATACATATCCTAAAAAATTTTTACATCAATTGGTTGCCGGTCAGTTGGACATGGACAGAATGGATTATCTGAGCCGTGACAGTTTTTTTTCGGGAGTAAGTGAAGGTATAATTGGTTCAGCCCGGATCATTAAAATGTTAAACATTCATAATGATCAACTGGTTGTAGAAGCGAAAGGCATTTATTCCATTGAAAAGTTTTTGGTAGCACGCCGGTTGATGTATTGGCAGGTCTATTTACATAAAACAGCCGTAGCAGCAGAGAGAATGTTGATGAATATACTTAAACGGGCTAAGGAATTGGCAGGCAACAACGTAGAGCTTTTTGCTTCTCCAGCTTTACATTATTTTCTTTATAATGAGGTAAATAAACAAATATTTTTAAATAATCCTGAAGCAATCAATAACTTCGCCATGCTCGATGACTCGGATATGATATGTGCCATAAAAGTTTGGTCAACACATACGGATATAGTTTTGTCTGAATTATGTAGAGCTTTCACAAACAGACATTTATTCAAAGTAGAAGTTGGGACTGATGTAGTTAAAGATTCAATTCGCCAACAATATTTAAGACAATACCAACAGCATTTCGGCGTTACTACAAACGAAGCCGAATATTTTATGGGTGAAGAAACTGTAAGCACAGACACTTACAGCCCCGAAGACGATACCATCAACATTTTATACAAAGATGGTTCAATAAAAGACATTGCGGACGCATCGGACATGTTAAATATAAGTGTCCTGACAAAAAAGGTAGAGAAACATTTTTTTTGTTATTACAGGTTGTAGTATTTTGACAACGTTTATGTTAATATAGCAGGTAAAACAACCTGTTTCAGGACAGGTCATGCATGTTTGAGTCCAGATTTCATGGTTAATTGAAAATTGTTTAGTACTTTTGCAACCAATTTTTTAATAAGTTATCGATAAATTAGATTGAAATAAGTGTTATTCTGAAAGATCCCGATTGACATAAATGCTCAATTTTTAATTGTTCATTATTAATTATTAATTATATATGGAGTTTACTGCTCAACAAATTGCAGATTTTTTAGGAGGTGAAATACAAGGAAACCCTTCGATAAAAGTATCTGACTTCTCCAAAATTGAAGAAGGTAAGCCTGGCACATTGAGTTTCTTATCAAACCCAAAATACAGTCAATTTATTTACGATAGTCAGGCAAGTATTATACTTGTAAATAAAGACTTTTTACCTGAAAGAGAAGTGCAATCCACTTTAATTCTCGTAGATGATGCCTATCAGTCACTTGCGAAATTATTAACCATGGTGGATCAAACGAAGCCAAAAAAGACCGGGATTTCACCGTTAGCCTACATCTCTACCAGTGCAAAGATTGGTGAAAATGCATACATTGCACCGTTTGTTTACATTGGCGACAATGTCACAATTGGCAAAAATGTATCGTTGCATCCACATAGTTGTGTGGAAGAGGGTGCAAAACTTGGTGAGAATGTAACTTTATTCTCAGGAGTAAAGATTTATTACAATTGCGTACTTGGCAATAATTGCACATTACATTCGGGATCAGTAATTGGTTCTGATGGTTTTGGATTTGCTCCTTCCGAAGATGGCAGCTACAAAAAGATACCCCAAATGGGGAATGTAGTGCTTGAAGACAATATAGAGATCGGAGCAAATTCGGTGGTTGACAGAGCAACATTAGGAAGTACGATTATTCGCCAGGGAGTAAAAATCGACAACCTGGTCCAAATTGCACACAATGTAGAAGTTGGAATGAATACTGTCATAGCTGCTCAAACAGGAATATCAGGCTCAACCAAATTAGGGAAACAATGCATTCTGGGTGGACAAGTTGGTATTGCCGGGCATTTACATATAGCCGAAGGCACCAGTTTTGGAGCTCAGACAGGGGTTCCCAACAACATCAAAGTGCCTAATCGTGCTTTCCAGGGATACCCTGCTATTCCGGTCATGACGTTTCACCGGGCATCAGTGGTATATAAAAATTTACCTGAATTGCAAAAGACAGTCTATGCATTAGAAAAGAAAATTCAGGAATTAGAAAATAGAATCAGTAGCATTTCTTAAAAAAGTATGTCGAAACAAAACACTATTAAACAAGGATTTACACTTTCCGGAAAAGGATTACACTCCGGATTGGAAATCATCTTAACATTTTTACCTGCACCGGAAAACCACGGTATAAAAATCAAACGGATCGATTTGCCGGAACAACCTCAAATGGACGCAGTAGCTGAATATGTAGCTGAAACTACCCGTGGTACGGTTTTAAGAAAAGGAGATGTTCAGGTGAGTACTATCGAACACGTACTTTCGGCTTTATATGCATTAGGAATTGATAATTGTATGCTGGAAGTTAATGCACCTGAATTTCCTATTTTGGATGGAAGTGCGAAATACATTGTCGAAGGCATTCAAAAGGTTGGTATTGAAGAACAGAAAACTGAAAAGGACTATTATATTGTCCGTAAAAAAATAGAATATTTCGACCCCGAAACAGGGGCAAAAATTATAATACTTCCTGATGACACATTCAGTGTAGATGTTCATATCGGTTTTAAATCGACTATATTAAGCAATCAATTTGCAAGTCTTTCTTCATTAAGCAATTATGTGAATGAAGTCTCAAGTGCACGTACCTTTGTTTTTGTACATGAAATAGAACCATTGGTGAAGATGAATCTGATCAAAGGCGGTGATTTAAAAAATGCAATCGTAATTTACGATAAACAGGTTTCTCAAGTTGATTTTGATAAATTAGCCGACCTAATGGGTCAACCTCACCAGGATGCCGGCAAATTAGGATACCTGAACGGGGGAATCAAATTTGCCAATGAACCTGCGTCCCATAAATTATTAGATATTATTGGAGATTTGGCATTAATAGGAAAACCATTAAAAGGAAAAGTAATCGCTACTTATCCCGGTCATAAAATTAATACGGATTTAGCTAAAATAATCCGAAAAGAAATCAAGAAACAAGATGTTCAGGCTCCTGTTTACGATGATACCCTCCCTCCTGTTTTGGATGTGAATGCAATTCGTAAATTATTGCCTCACAGATGGCCTTTTTTAATGGTTGATAAAGTCATTGAAATGCATGATAAAGTCATCGTGGGAGTAAAAAATGTAACCGTAAATGAAACCTTTTTCATGGGTCATTTTCCTGAAGAACCGGTCATGCCGGGAGTTCTGATTGTCGAAGCTATGGCACAGACAGGTGGTTTGCTGGTATTGCACGGGTTGGAAGATGCCCATCGTTATTCAACCTATTTTTTGAAAATTGACAATGTCAAGTTCAGGCAAAAAGTAGTACCCGGAGACACTCTGGTATTTCACCTTGAAATGACTGATGACATTCGAAGAGGGTGTGCACTCATGCGAGGACATGCTTTTGTAGGAGGAAAAGTAGTGTGCGAAGCAGAATTTATGGCCCAAATAGTAAAGAATAAATAAGCAAGATTCTATACAATAGAATAACAGACTGTGAGAGTCAAATTTTAAAAATTTAAAAGAAAAAAAACTGATACAGATATAAGAATGAAACAACCTTTAGCATATATTCATCCTGACGCAAAAATTGCACCTTCCGTGGTAATTGAACCCTTTGTTACCATTGATAAAAATGTCGTCATCGGCGAAGGTTCTCGAATCGGTTCGAATGTAACCATCCTCGAAGGAGTCCGCATTGGTAAAAATTGCACCATTTTCCCGGGAGCAGTCATTGGAGCCGTGCCACAAGACTTAAAGTTTAAAGGTGAGGATACCTTAGTTATTATAGGAGATAATACAACCATTCGCGAATATGTGACTATTAACAGGGGTACTGCAGCCAAAGGCAAGACGGTTGTCGGTGATAATTGTTTAATCATGGCTTATTGTCACGTTGCTCATGACTGCATACTGGGAAATACAGTTATTATGGCGAATGCCTGTCAACTGGCTGGTGAAGTTGAAATTGATGATTTTGCAATATTAGGCGGTGGTTGCCTGGTACATCAGTTTACCCGGATTGGTTCACATGTCATGTTGCAGGGTGGATCTAAAATAGGAAAGGATGTTCCACCATTTGTAAAAGCAGGTCGGGAACCACTTTCATATGCCGGAATAAATTCCATTGGTTTACGTCGTCGTGGTTATACCAACGAACAAATCAGAGACATACAGGACATTTACCGCTACTTGTATCTTTCGGGCATGAATACTTCTCATGCTATTGAACGCATTGAAGCTGAATTGCCTGCAACGAAAGAACGTGATGAAATTTTATTATTTGTACGAAATTCTCCCCGTGGAATTATTAAAGGATATTTCGAATAGCAGCAGTAAGGAGTAAGAGGTAAGGGGTAAGTACTCTGTTACTGAAATTTACATTCATCCGATACCTAACCCTTACATGTTATTCCTCACCTTTATCTATTAATTTCTTACACACTGTAAACTGCATATTATGAGCATAGAAGATAGTAATGAAGTCCCAAAAAAAAGTCTTAATTTCATTGAAACTTTTGTTGAGCAGGATTTAAAGGACGATAAAAACGGCGGACGTATACAAACTCGTTTTCCACCTGAACCTAACGGTTATTTACATATCGGACATGCCAAAGCTATTTGTCTTGATTTTGGTATTGCCGATAATTATGGAGGGGTGTGTAACCTACGTTTTGATGATACGAATCCTGTAAAAGAGGATGTTGAATATGTCGATTCCATTCAGGAAGATATAAAATGGCTTGGTTACCATTGGAAAAATATATATTTTGCTTCAGATTATTTCCAGCAACTTTGGGATCTGGCTGTTATACTGATCAAGCAGGGAAAAGCATATGTAGATGAACAATCTGCAGAAACAATTGCAAAACAAAAGGGTAATCCTACCAATCCCGGGATTGAAAGTCCCTTTCGGAACCGTCCGGTTGAAGAAAACCTGGAACTTTTCAATAAGATGAACTCAGGTGAAATACCTGAAGGTGCTATGGTGTTACGTGCCAAAATTGATATGGCGTCTTCCAACATGCATTTTCGTGATCCGTTAATGTATCGCGTCATAAGTTCACATCCCCATCATCGTACCGGCTGGACATGGAAAGCATATCCTATGTACGATTATGCACACGGACAATCCGATTATTTCGAAGGGGTGACACATTCACTTTGCACCCTTGAATTTGAAGTTCACCGTCCACTTTATGATTGGTTTATTGATCAGTTTAAAGACTCTGATTACCGTCCAAGACAAATAGAATTCAACCGCCTGAATTTAACCTATACCGTAATGAGCAAACGTAAAATGCTCCAGCTGGTACAGGAAGGATTGGTTACAGGCTGGGATGATCCACGAATGCCTACCATTTGCGGATTACGCCGTCGTGGTTATTCTCCCGAATCAATTCACCACTTTATAGACAAAATAGGTTACACGAAATTTGAAGCCCAGAATGATATCGGATTGTTAGAATATTCAGTCCGTGAGAGTCTGAATAAAACTTCAATACGCGTAAATGCAGTGCTTGATCCTGTGAAACTAATCATTACCAACTATCCCGAAGGACAGATTGAAATGATGGAAACCGTCAATAATCCGGAAGATGAATCTGCCGGCACACGCGAAATAGCTTTCTCAAGAGAATTATACATTGAGCAGGATGATTTTATGGAAGATGCCCCAAAGAAATACTTCCGTATGACTCCGGGACAGGAAGTACGATTGAAAAGCGGTTATATTGTAAAATGTACCGGTTTTAAAAAAGACCCTGAGGATCACATTGAAGAAATCTACTGTGAATACGATCCACTTACCAAAAGCGGAATGCCTGAATCAAACCGCAAGGTAAAAGGAACACTTCACTGGGTATCAGCAGCACAAAGTTTACCCGCTGAAGTACGTTTATACGATCGCTTATTCAGTATTGAAAATCCTACTGCCGACGAACGGGATTTCCGCGATTTATTGAATCCTGATTCCCTGAAAGTATTAACGAATTGTCGTGTTGAAGCTTCTTTAAAGGATGTAAAACCGTTGGATCATTTCCAGTTCCAACGTATCGGTTATTTCAATGTAGATCTTGATTCGACACCTGGCAAGCTGGTGTTCAACCGCACTGCTTCATTGAAAGACAGTTGGGCAAAAGAGAAAGGGAAATAAGCAGACTTGCGACCTAAATTCACACAAAAAACTATTTTAAAGAACCGTTGCATCGTACGCAACGGTTCTTTTATTTATGGGTTAAAGACGACTTCAACCAGCCTGCAATTCAGTTTCCGGAAAGGGTGAAATTAAGATTTATCGTTCAGGGAAACATACTGATTTTACCTGTATAAATAATTCTTACGGGGTTAACTTAAAAAGAGCAGAGATACGGTCTAAGTTCTTTTAATAATTGAAAGGTATTTATCAGAAAGAGGTATTAACAGACACTGAATTTTTATTACACCTACAGTATCAGTTTTTTTTATAAATTAGTCTGAGCAGATTTAAGAATATATTTTTTGTCCAAACATATTTCTTAAAGAAAATGTTATGTATTTAAATGAAACTTGAAACAGATGAATACTAAAGTAAAAAGCTAATGATCAAAAAGCTAATTCATTTAACAGTATTATTCTTACTAACTAATTCGTTTGCTGTTTTTCCTCAATCATCAATATCTTTTTCTGAAATCGGATTGAATGCTGCATTGAAGAAAGCAAAGACAGAAAACAAACCTCTGCTTCTTTGGTCGTATACCACCTGGTGTCCTCATTGCAAGATTATGAAAGAGGAGGTTTTTACAAACCAGAAAGTGGCAGATTTCTTTAATAAATCCTTTATCTGTATCAGACTGGATATGGAAAAAGGGGAAGGTGTTGATCTAAAAAAAGATTTAAATATTACTTCATTTCCTACTTTTATTTTTTATAATCCCGATGGTACAATCATATATCGGTTGGAAGGGGAATTTAAACCCGGGGCTTTTATTCAGGAAGGGGAAAATGCACTTACACAAAAGAAACAACTTCCATACTTAAAACTTAAGTTTGAAAAAGACATTAGCAATTCATTAAATTGTTACGAATACTTGAGGGCACTTAAAAAAGGAGGAATGGATTTTTCGACAGTAGTGAAGAATTATTTTGTAACTCAAAACAACAAACAATTACTATCGGAAATAAACTGGAGAATCATTTCAAATGGAGTTTCCGATATAAACTCTCGTGAAATGAAGTTTGTGATCGATCACCAAAGTGAATTTAAAGCTTTAGCTTCGCCTGAAAGAGTAAAACGGAAATTAGATTATCTGGTTAAAGAATTACTAAATCCTTTAGTTGAGTCAAATGACACCCTAAACTACAGGAGCAACAGGACACTTGCTGCCGGAATTCATTCATTCAGCACAGATTCATTGATCTTTAATTTTGATCTAAGAATTTGGTTATTGACCAAAAACTGGAATGCTTATTTTGAAACCTGCCGGCAATCCGCAAAAACATTTGCATGGTCAAATCCTACTCAACTTTATGATATAGCAGTAACCATTTTGAATAATATCTCAGCTCCTGAAGCATTATTACTTGCCGAACAGTGGGCACAAAGATCTTTATCGATTCATGAAGATTATGACACTTTTTTGCTCTGTTCCAGACTTTATAAGAAACTCAATAACACGAAAGAAGCAATTAATATGGCCAACAAAGGCAAAGAATTATCTGCTAAATATGGTTGGAAAGGTATTGAAGCTGAAAACTTATTAAAAGAATTGAATGATTCATCAGCGAAGTAAATTGCGAATGTACGCACACCGAAGGAATCGGGATATCTACCCATCAAATAATTACTAATGAATTTCTGTTTAATTTCGACTTTCGGAGACAATGAATAGATATATCTAAGCTGTATCTTTTAGTAATTATCCGGGTTGTAAACCAAGGATTAAGGTTCCTGACCGGCCTTGACCGCCACTATTACCAAACCTACGTAACCCCTGATTGAGTATTGCTCAACGCAACTATAAATTTATTTTTTTTGGTCTTTCCGTTTTTATTTTAAACCAACTTCCAATACAGTAAATGTTCCAAGTTTCACAGAAGCTCTTGGGTGTGGATTTTCGGCTGTTACTGCAGGTGCATCATTGTATTCGGCAGCCGGCAAATAGAGTCTGTGGGTTATAGTATTTACAGCAATCGTTCTCGCACCTTTTTGAGTAGGAACATTCTCCAGTACAGTGTATGTATTGGCATTCTTTTGCTGCACCACCGTCATAGTTCCTTCTCCGTTTGACGAATACACCCTTTTTAATTCTGGATCGAAAGAGACACCATCAACCCCACCTCCTATTTTTAGGGTAGTTATAACTTTCCCGGTCAAATAATCAACGACAACCATCATTTTATTTTCACATACTGAAAACAACCGATGGTTTATTCGATCGATGGCAAGTCCACTTGGTGACTCTCCCGGAGCAACAGGCCATGTATGTTCTACTTTGAGGGTATTGACATTGATCACACTGATTGAATTTTTATCTTCAATATTCACAAAGATCTTCCCTTTTAAATCACTTACCGGGAACTCCGGTTTTCCTGACAACTTTATTGTTCCAATCACCTTATTTGTTTTGGCATCGATCACTGTTGAATTAGAACTTCTTCCATTAAATGTGAATACTTTTTGAGAGTAAGGTTCATAAAGTATCGCATCCGGATTATTCCCTGTGACTTTTACCTTTACAATTGTTTTCAATGTTTTCAAATCGATAATTGTAACAGAAGTATCACGGCCATTGCTGATAAACCCTTTATTCAGGTCCTTTGCCAGGGTAATTCCATGTACGCCTTTCGTGTCGGGAATGGTTCCCACTAATTTATTGGTTGCAACATCAAATACATTCAATTCATTACCATGCGAAATATACAATCTGGAAGTAGATTCATCCATAGAAATATAATCCCAGCCTCCATTTCCATCAATATGGAACTTGTTTATAATCTTATAATTAGATTGTGCTGAAGTATAAGCCACACAAAAGAACATCAATAAACTGAATACAAAATTTATTTTTTTCATAATGTATTATAAATTTAAAGTTGAATATGGGAGAGTGGATTTATGCTTTTATCGATTTCGATAATTCGTGCTCTATTTCTTTAATTATTTCAGATTGCTTAAGCAATGTTTCATCATTGTTTGTTTGTGAGATAGAATCGATCAGAGTACTTACCGAGCCAAGTAACGATTGGATGTTGATAAGCACCTGATTATTATCAACTGTTGTTTTAACAGCAATAGTCTTTTTTTCGACGACGACCTGCTGATAGCTGTTTTCGAGTTTTTCAGCCATATAATTAATGGCTTCGGCCAATTCCTTAAACTCATCTTTTCTGGAAACAACAATTCTGCTTTTAAAATCAGAATTTGCTATATCTTTAATATTTTCAGTAATTTTTTTAATAGGTCCTGCGATATAATTCGGGAAATTAATCATAAAGGAGAATGTAATCAGAAAGCAGACAGTGAGAACAATTGACAGGATTTTATAGATATGCCTGATCATTTCATTCAGGCTTTCATTTTTCTGAACAATGGATTGCATATTTAATGTTGAGACAGTAAATATCTTGTTCTTTATTTCATTTGCTAAAGGCAGTACATTGACTGAGTAGCTGGTAAACTTATCGGTTGCATTAGTAGATTTAGGTTCGGACAAAAGCGATTTATATTTCAAATAACTCTCCTTGATTGATTGAACCAACTCTTTTTCCCCAAATTCAGTAATGTTTTTTTCTTCCAGTTGTAAGTTTTCCTCAAATCTATCGAATGAAACTGACAAAGTTTTTTTATCGTAATGATACTGTTTATTCAATAATAATGAACTTTCTGCAGTATTGGTCTCATCAATTGCCTGAATCATATTTTCAGAGTAGTGAACAGAACGGTAATTGTTCTTTATTGTCAATTCCGAACTATATTTGATTGACGAAATATAATAAATACTTAAAGCACCTATTAATACAAATTCAACAAAAAGAAAAAGGATCCCAAATAATACTTTTGTTCTGATTTTAAATTTCATGACGTTGTGATTGATTATTTACCATTTATACTGGAGAAGAGAATTCTTGAAATAGACTGATTTGACTTACTTTTAGTTCTAACAACAGAAATTTACGAATGTTTTACTTTGAAAAAATAATCTTAGTGCTATCAAATCAATGTTGAGAAAAAATCTATTTTTATTTTTTGATACTTTCCAACGCAGCCTGTACTCTATTGGTTAAATCGATGAAGGCTGCAACATCCAATCGTTCAGGACGCAAATCAAACAACGGATCGGAATACATGGGATGTCCCTGTTCTACCAATGGTTTCAGCGAATTTCTAAGTGTTTTTCGCCTTTGATTGAAAGAAGTTTTTACCACAGCCTTAAAAAGTTGTTCATCACAATCAATCTGTGAAACTTCGTTTCTGGTAAAACGAATAACAGCTGACTCAACTTTGGGAGGCGGATCAAATACCTGAGGTGGAACTGTAAATAAATATTCGATTTTAAAATAAGCCTGCATCAGCACGCTCAGAATGCCATACGTTTTACTGCCTGCGGGCGCCGCTATTCGCTCAGCGACCTCCTTTTGTATCATTCCTGCCAGACAGGGAATCGAGTCTTTATTTTCAAGCATTTTAAAGAAAATCTGACTGGAGATATTATAAGGAAAATTACCAATAATGCAGAACTTGTCAGGGAAAAAACTTTTCAAATCCATTTTAAGGAAATCGGCTTCGATTACTTTCAAATCAGGATAGTGTTTATGGAGATATTCCACTGATTCACCATCAAGTTCAACTGCTGTCAGATCAATCAGTGGATTTTGCAATAAAAACTGAGTCAGAACACCCATGCCCGGACCAATTTCCAATACTGAGGTTCGACCATCAAGCACCAGGCTTTCTGCAATCTGACGGGCGATTTCCATATCTTTCAGGAAATGCTGTCCAAGGTATTTTTTTGCTTTTACTTGTGCCATATATTTGTATCGGTTTGTAAAAAAAACCGGATTTTACGTGTAGATTTCCGAAATGAGTTTAAATGCGGCATTCGGGTTTGCAAAATAGTTGTATCTTTGCAAAAAGAAATTAAAATATCATTATTAGAAGCTTACAAAAGTAACTAATTTTGTTCAGATTTTCATGTATTCCGGTATAAACTCCCCTAAAGTTACGGTTAGAAACTATTGAATGAGAAAAATATTCATACAGACAGGTCAGCGAATTCGTAGGCTCATTGATTTTTTTTATCCGCCATTCAGTAAATACCTGACTCTACAGTTCTTTCGTTATGGTGTTTCGGGTGTTGCCAATATGGTTTTTGACTGGACATTGTACTTTTTAGTATACCATTTTGTTCTGCGGCAGCAAATGTTACACCTCGGCATTGTTACGTTAAGTTCACATATAGCTTCATTGATAATTGTATTCCCTGTTTCGTCATTCTCAGGTTTTTTATTGCAGAAATATGTCACTTTTACGACTTCCGAATTGCGTGGCCGGGTACAACTGTTCAGATATTTATTGGTCGTATTCTCAAACCTGATTTTGAATTACCTTGGTTTGAAAATCCTGGTAGATGGTGCCGGTTTATTCGCAACACCTTCTAAAATGATTGTCACTGTCATTACAACGATATTCAGTTATTTCTCACAAAAGAAATACACCTTTCATAAAACAAATCCTCAAACTCACTAAAGCAGCCTTTTAAATGGAACGTGCTGGCAACTTCCCAACGGGTACAAGATATACAAGGTACGTGTCTTCAAAGACTCTGTTGGGAGATTTAGGGATTCTTTTTTTTGTTCTTTCCTTTTTATTTTTAGGATATAAACTTTTCACATTTCAGCACTACGATTCCATTGTATCACAATGGAGACTAATGCCTGTATCTCAGACCTGGTGGTTGTTTGGAGTTCTCACACTATTACCATTAAACTGGTATCTGGAAGCATTAAAATGGAAAATGCTGACTTCCGGGGTTCAAAAATTAAGTACGAGTAAAGCTGTCAAAGCAGTTTTATCCGGAATATCCACAGGATTCTTTACCCCGAACAGAATTGGAGAACTGGTAGGGAGAGTTACTTTCCTTGATGAGACAAATTATAAATCAGGGATTACTATAAGTGTCGTAAATAGTTTATCTCAAAACATAATAATGGCTTTGTGTGGTATTCCGGCATGCATTCTGTTTTTTTTAATTACAAAAGGACAATTACTACCTGACACATCCCTATTTATAATGGTCCTTTTAATAAGTATCTTAATTTTCGGATTTCTTTATTTCACACTTCCACGGTGGAGCAAGCAACTAAAGATAAGCAGATTCTCTATAAAAATCAGTACATTCACGGATTGTCTTTCAGCATACAAAATAAAAGATTTATTTCAAATACTGGGAGTCTCTTTAATTCGCTATGTTGTCTTTAGTGTTCAGTTCTACTTTATGTTGCGTTTTTTTGGTATTGAATTAACTCCCTGGCAAGCGTTAATTTCTATTCCGACTACTTATTTGTTTGTTACTTTTACCCCTTCATTTGCTTTTTCCGAAGCTGCTGTCCGAAGTTCATATGCCGTACTGATTATCGGTACTTTTTCAGGACAGGTAGTCAATATTGCGCTCGCGGGAATATGCATTTGGGCTGTAAATTTCATCATACCCATGCTGGCGGGGTCGGTTGTGATAGCAAGAAAAAGCATCTAAAAATCTTTACCTGATATAATTTATATTCTTTGCATCACCTACTCACAGCCTTGATTTTCATCTCTGTCATTTCATCTGGAATAATTATTTGTTTAATATTGATTAATAACAGATTCAATATGTTCAATAGTAAATCTTATATAGCAGTTTAGAGCATAAAAAAAATACTAATTGAAAGGAGTGGATTATTTTAAACGGGGTGGATTTTCTTCTTTCTTAATCCAATGAATACCACTGTGGCTGAAATATTTTTCGTAGAGTCATCCGGTTACTTATAAAATACCGGCATAATAAACGGTCGTGTAACCCACTTTCTTAAAAAAACATCATACTCATTTTCTGCACCCATCATCAATCCCCAGGAATCATTGACTTTAAATTCCAAAGATCCGCCAAAATTCGAATGAGGATATAGTGGGGAAATAAAGGGTGATATGGAAATTTTACTGCTGGTTATAGAATATTGGCCAAACAAATTGATACTCATTCGATCCGTTAAATTAATTTTAAAATTTCCGTTTAGGCCACCATCATTGAAGAAATCGTTGTAGATATTGAACTTGGCACCATATATACCGGCTGAGAGAACACCAAAATCACCGACATTGAAATTAAAATCCCCCTGAACTAAATTCAGTCCGCCTAAACCAATAAAGTTATGCTGGATATGCGATGTCGTTATGCTCGTAATATCAGTAATCATTAGTCTATTTGTCAGATTCAGATCCAACAAATACTGATTGAAAAAATTATCAGGCTGATAAAGTCGAAGAAGAGGTAAATAATAACTTTGTGGGATTTTGAAATCGCTTGATGCAATGATTTCCTGGCGGTTTTTGTTAAATAACGAAATAACATCTGACCGATTGGATGTCGTTGAATTCATCAATAAATACACTTGTTTTTTCAGAAGCAATGAATCAACATTCTCCTGTGTTGTTTTCTGTCCAAAACAACTGATCGGGATTAAAACAATTAATATCAAAAGAATTTTTCTCATTGACAATCAACCATTTATATTTTTATCACCTTGTATTTTTCAAAGATTAAGCCTAAAACGATATTCCGGCCTGCTTTTCAATTAAGGGTATACTTCAGTTTATTCGTTCTGAATAATTAAACAAATCCAATGCTAAATAGTTTGAAGATAGTTACTCCTAATCCAAAAAAAGACAGGGACTAATACTCTGATAGACAAAGTCAAAAATAAGACAGACAGATTTATTTTTCATTTAATTGAAAATAACAAAACAATATCGCTTGCGATACAATAAATTCAATTACTTTTGTATCGTACACGATATAATAAATAAATTAAGTTATAAAAACCAAAGAATATGACAACTGATTTTTATCAATTCACAGCCAAAAGTCTGAGTGGCAAAGACGTTAAGATGGATGCTTATAAAGGCAAAACAATTTTAGTAGTAAACACAGCCAGTAAATGTGGACTCACTCCTCAATTTGAAGGGTTGGAAAAACTAAATCAAAAGTACAAAGATAAAGGACTGGTTATTTTGGGTTTCCCTTGTAATCAATTTCTCAATCAGGAACCCGGGGATGAAAAATCTATTTCTGAAGGTTGCCTGATGAACTACGGAGTTAGTTTCCCTATGTTTTCGAAAATCGAGGTGAACGGTAAGAATACCCATCCAATTTACAAATATCTGAAGGGCGAATTAAGCGGGTTATTTGGCAGTAAGATAAAATGGAATTTTACAAAATTTCTTATTGACTCAAACGGTAAACCGATTAAAAGATTCTCACCCACCACTGTCCCCGAAAAAATTGATCAATATTTGATTAATATTCTGAAATAAAATCATTTTAATGAGTTCAGGAATCTAAAGCATATTTCGCAGTTCTTTTCAGATGAATAAGACTTTCTGGCGTAATAAAATAAATTTAAAAACAATGATATGGAATTTGATCAACTCAAACTGGAAAATCAACTCTGTTTTCCGCTCTATGCAGCATCCCGGCTGATAATAAGGGAATATCAACAGTATTTAGACAAATTGGAAATCACCTATCCGCAATACCTGGTTTTAATGGTATTGTGGGAGACAGACAATATTTCAGTCAACGAGATTTCGCAAAAACTCATTTTGAATACCAATACGGTTACCCCATTGTTAAAGCGTATGGAAGTTCAGGGAATTATAACCCGGAACCATTCTGAAAAGGATGAGCGGAAAGTGATGGTTAAGCTGACCGGGAAAGGGCTGCGGATGCGGACAGAAGCTGCTAGTATTCCTGAGAAACTGATCGCCTGTATTCTTTCTGACTCAATGAAAGTTGAGGAGCTGATTGATATGAAAGAGAAGCTGAATGTACTCATCAATTTTTTATCAAAAGATAAAACAGAGTAACATTAGTGAATTCAATAGCATATTACAAAAAAAACAATATTATCGTTTGGTTCAAAGTCATTGACTTATTCATCAAAGATAATATTGTTTTTGTATATCGAATAATTCTTAACTCTACAGATATTTATTTCTTTTCGAGTTCCAGTTCTACTTCACCCAAATACATCCCGCTTTTTCCCATTTGTGCAATCACCATGGTCTTTCCTGCTGCATTTTTCACAGTAGTATTTGTGATCATACTATGCGAATGTCCGCCTATGATGACATCAATATATTTTGTTTTCCGGGCGATTACAAAATCATTCACCATAGATTTTAATGTATCTGAACCTAAGTGCGACAAACAAATGATAACATCGCACTTTTCTTTCTTTTTCAACAGTTCAGAAACTTCATTTGCTCTTTCTACCGGATCATCATAGACAATACCCTTGTAGTTTTTTTCAAAAATCAGGCTTTTCGGGTTCACATTCAGTGCCATAATCCCGATTCGTAATCCACCCCGTTCAAGCAGGCAGTATGGTTTCACAACAGCATTTAATGACGTATTTGCAAGTTCATAATTTGAACTTATTACTTTAAAACGTGCGTTCTTCAGTACTGCGGCCAAAGTATCCACACCATTATCAAATTCATGGTTACCAAGGGTGGCGGCATCATAGTTCATACGGTTCATTCCATCTATTTCAATCCGACCGTTGAAAAAATTAAAATAAGGAGTTCCTTGTGAAAAGTCACCGGCATCAACCAATAATACATTTTTTTCTTTTGAACGTATCTGACTGATCTGACCCATCCGCCGGGCATATCCACCCATATCTGAAGTCTTCAGTATCGATTTTTCGGTTGGTTCTATCTGACTGTGCGTATCGTTGGTGTGCAGAATCACCAGCCTGATTTTCTGTTGTGCAGACAAAGCAACTGTTGACAGAACCATCAGGATGATGATACTCCTAAACCTAAAACTATTATTTTTCATTACTTTCATTTTTCAATCTATTACTCAATCTTTTTTTCTTACTTCTTACTTCCAACTACCCACTCCCCACTAATTCCTCACCTCTCACTCCTCACCTCTTACCTCTTACCTCTCGCCTCTCACTGATATTCTTCCATCCAGTTTCGACTGAATCATATTTCCTTTTTTTGTCTCTTTCTTAA
>Ga0302207_1000465_pt1 | contig 16400 bp, 17 predicted proteins | sample II_Fen_E2_2_FD_198792 | JGI IMG/M metagenome (GOLD analysis project Ga0302207, IMG submission 198792) | Peat permafrost microbial communities from Stordalen Mire near Abisko, Sweden - II_Fen_E2_2 | ecosystem: Environmental > Terrestrial > Soil > Wetlands > Permafrost | place: Sweden: Abisko...
TTTGGTTTTAATCATAGTATCTGCGGAAATCATTGGGTTTGGTTGCACCGGGTCACAATAATACGTTTCGCCTGGTTCATGGTGAAGGCGATTCTTTGCCCGGTTTGATTGTCGATGTTTATGCAGATACTGCCGTGATGCAGGCACATTCAATCGGCATGCACGAAATCCGCGAAACGCTGGCCAAAGCCATTGTAGCCAATGTCCCGGAAGTGAAAAATGTATATTACAAATCGGAAACCACCTTGCCATTTAAAGCAGCTATTGAACCGGAAGATGGTTATCTGATTGGAAAAGAAACCGCTCAACTCAGTGCCATCGAAAATGATTTACAATTTCATGTGGATTGGTTACGTGGTCAGAAAACCGGCTTTTTTGTGGATCAACGCGAAAACCGTTCGTTGTTGGAACGTTATTCCAGTGGGAAATCTGTTCTCAATATGTTCTGTTATACCGGAGGTTTTTCGGTTTATGCATTGCGTGGAGGTGCAGAATTGGTTCATTCAGTCGACAGTTCGGCAAAAGCAATTGATTTGACTGATAAAAATGTTGAATTGAATTTCCCCAATGATTCACGCCATACATCATTTGCCGAAGACGCTTTTAAATATCTGAATAATTTGCATACTTTCGAACAAAAATATGACTTGATAATTCTCGACCCACCGGCTTTTGCAAAACACCGTGAGGCATTACGAAATGCACTGAAAGGATATAAACGCCTTAATGCCAAAGCTTTTGAGCAAATAAAACCAGGCGGAATTTTATTTACCTTTTCATGTTCGCAAGTGGTTTCTAAAGACCAGTTCAGGTTGGCGGTATTCAGCGCAGCTGCAGAAAGTAAACGCAATGTCAGAATCCTTCATCAATTGTCTCAACCGGCCGATCATCCCATTAATATTTATCATCCCGAAGGCGAATATCTGAAAGGTTTGGTGCTTTGGGTGGAATAAAAGTTAAATTTTAATTAATCCTTCAATTTTTTTTAATTTAATGCTTTAATTATAAGTATTTGATTAAAAGATAATTGATATAGATTTGTTTTGTATTTTCTTCACATTCAATGTCTCCAATAAATATTTTAGAACATTAACATCAACATTTTTGCAATTTTTTAGCAGAAAAGTTTTTTCTTTTCAATACAATCGTTATATTTGCAGTCCAAACATTTCCATTACTCACTTAAAATTTAAAAAGCCTATTGCCGAGAATTACTTTGAACCTCAAAATTAAAAGTAATGAAGAATTTGAATCAATTAACTGATGATGAATTGGTAAAATTGTATGAAAATGGCAATAATCAGGCGTTTGAAATTTTATTGTTGCGCTACAAATCAAAAGTATACACCTACATTTACTTAGTTGTACGCAGTCGGGAGCTAGCCGAAGATATTTTTCAAGACACATTTATTAAAGCAATTGCCACCATACAACAGGGTCGTTATGTGGAATCAGGTAAGTTTTTGGCTTGGATTAACCGCATTGCACATAATCTGATTATTGATCATTTCCGTCGCGAGAAAAACGAAAACACTTTTTCGGCAGATGCTGTTGACTATGATATAGTTAACAACGCTAAGTTGTCTGAAAAAAGTGTAGAAGACACTATGTCAAACGAACAGGTTCTGGCCGATGTTGTTCATTTGATAGACTTATTGCCTCATTCCCAACAAAATGTAATCCGCATGCGCTATTTTGAAGACTTGAGTTTCAAGGAAATTGCCGAGAAAACCAATGTCAGTATAAATACTGCACTTGGAAGGATGAGATACGCCTTACTCAATATGCGTCGTATTGCCGCAGAAAATAATGTATATCTTGAGTTGAAATAATCAAACATTTAACAGAGAATGTTTTGTCAATTAAATCACACATATTCAGTCGAATATGTGTGATTAATTTTTTGGAAACAGAGCAAAACTGTTAATTTGTAAATTTGAATTAAATAAAAATATACTAATTTATAAACAACTTCGTTTTAGTAGTATCACTATAAAAATTACGAAGTGCCTATGCAAAAAATTACTACTTCATTAAAAAAAACTGAATTGTTCAATGAAAAGAAAGGGATTGAAAGCCCTTCTCAATTTCAACCAAGTGCAATTTCATTGCAAAAGATACTACAGTTTGCTTCCACTTACAGAGCACAAAAAATTGCAGACAATCAGTTCGTCGAATGGTTTTTAAACTAAAAAAAAAGACTTCCAATCATTTGGAAGTCTTTTTTTTATTATATTTGCACTTTAAAGATTAGACTCTAAATTTCACTTAAACTGATGATCAAAATAATCTCACCTTCCTTGTTATCTGCCGATTTTGGCAACTTAAAAGCTGCTTGCGAAATGATTAATGCAAGTGATGCCGAATGGCTGCACATCGATGTGATGGATGGTTCGTTTGTTCCAAATATTTCATTCGGTTTCCCGATTATGGAAGTTGTGAATAAATATTGTACAAAACCGCTCGATGTGCATTTGATGATTGTTCATCCTGAGAAATATGTGAAACGGTTTGCTCGGGCGGGAGCCAAAATTCTTACTTTTCATTACGAAACTGTTGAGAATCCATTGGAAGTTATCGAGATGATCAAAGCAGAAGGAGTTAAAGTTGGAATAACAATTAATCCTGATGTTCCCGTAAGTGTTCTGGAACCTTTTGTCGACAAAGTCGATTTGGTGCTGATTATGTCGGTTTTTGCAGGTTATGGTGGACAGAAATTTATTGAAGAAAGTTACAACCGAATTGCAGAATTAAAAGAAATAATTGAACGTAAAAAAGCACACTGTGTGATTGAAGTGGATGGTGGAGTGAATATTCAAAATGCTGGAAAACTTTTTGAAAGCGGTGTAAATGTGTTGGTTGCCGGTAGTGCCATATTTAATACTGAAAATCCTATTGAAACTATTCAGAAAATGCTGAATTGTTAGTTATTCTTACTGATTTTATATAATTGCTCTCTGATATTTTATTTGTAAAACTTTAATATCAAAACCATGAAAAAAGTCAACAACCCTCATTTTTCCACTTTTATTTTATTCCTTTCAGTTATTTTGCTCAATAGCAGTTGTGTAGAAGAAGCCAAAAAGCTAAACATCGGCGACAGTTATCAAGGCGGTTTAATTGCTTATATTCTGGAAGCAGGAGATAATGGTTATGTGTATAATGAAACTCATGGCTTAGTTATATCAGCTACTAATCTTAGCGATGGAATTCAATGGTACAATGGTAGTTATGTGATTACAAATGCAACAGATTCTGCTTTATTTTGTGGCTTAAATAATACAAGTATGATTGTTCAAATACAAGGGTCGGGTAACTATGCCGCTAAATTGTGTTATGATTACGAAAATGAAGGGTACAAGGATTGGTATTTGCCTAGTATCGCTGAATTGTATGCCATTAGAAATAATGCTAATCTTCTAGATTTTGATTTTGACAAAGCTGATGTTTTTTGGTCATCAACAGAAGAATCAGATATGTATTCATCTACACTTCATATGGCTAAATTTTTCCCACCAATGTTGTATCCCAAATATTCCCAAAGAGGTGTAAGAGCAGTGCATAGATTCTAATTAAAGTGTTATAGCGCATGGACTTTTTGCAACGGACTCCATTTTTTCGCTTGTTGCTCCCGTTTATAACTGGTATCGTTGTTTACCGGTTTGTGGAGATTTCCGGTTGGGGTTTGTATGTGTTGCTCGGATTATCAGTACTTTTAATAGTTTTGTCGTTTGTCATTCGTACTCCAAAACGACAATTCCAATTCCGCTGGCTTTTTGGCTGCGGAATTTTTGTTTTCATGTTCATGCTGGCTTATTTTTTAAATTCAGAAAGCGAAAAAGCCAACAGGTTCGATCATCTTCACAAAAAAGGAATTTACCGGGTTGAAATTACCTCACCGCCGGTCGAAAAAGCTAAATCATACCTTTGCAAAGTTGATGTGATAGAATATTTTGATTCTACATGGAAACCAGCTCGTGGCCAGGCAATTCTTTATTTTCAGAAAAATAAAAATGCTTCCCGGTTATTATTTGGTGACCGTTTAATGGTTGAAGCTGACTTTGCTCCACCGGAAAAACCACTGAATCCGGATGGTTTTGATTACGCAGCCTATCTGAAACGACAGGGAATAGGTGCAACCTGTTATATTTCGTCCGAAAGTTGGCAATTTGCCGGAAGAAATGAAAGTTTTTCCATTCGTCGGGAAGCAGATAAATGGCAGAAATATTTGTTGGGAATTTACCGCAAGTTCAATATACAAGGTGATGAATTTGCCGTGTTAGCAGCACTGACTCTGGGTTATACTGATGATTTACAACCCGATATTCGTGCCAGTTACAGCGCAACCGGTACAGTTCATATTTTGTCTGTTAGTGGAATGCATGTTGCTGTTATTTATGTAGTTATTGGATTTATGCTTGGTTTTTTGGACAAAAAACAAGGATTAAGAATTCTAAAAGCAATTTTGATAATTGCATTTTTATGGGGATATGCGTTTCTCACAGGAATGTCAGCGGCAGTAATCAGGGCAGCCGTAATGTTGACATTTGTTGTAATTGCAAACAGTCTGAACAGGAAATCGCTGATTTATAATACGATTTTTATGTCGATGCTTGCTATGTTGATTTATAATCCGAATTATTTGTATGATGTTGGTTTTCAGTTAAGTTATGCTGCCGTTTTGAGTATAATTTTCTTTCAACCCATCATCAATAAAGTGTATAACCCGACTGGTAAATTTTCAAAAATAATCTGGGAAACATTTTCTGTTTCCATTGCCGCACAGCTTGGAACTACGCCCTTTACACTCTATTACTTTCAGCAATTCCCGAATTATTTCATAATCACTAATTTTGTTGCAATTCCGCTTTCGAGTCTTATAATTTATCTTGCCATAGGATTGTTGTTTGTTTCATCTATTCCGTATTTGTCTGTTTATGTAGGCTTTGCATTGAAATGGTCGCTTTGGTTTATGAATCATTTTATAATCTGGATTCAGAATTTGCCATATTCAGTTTCGCACATTTCAATTGATTTAAGACAATCGATGGTGTTGTTTCTAGCCATTTTTTGCCTTTCGGGATATTATTTCGGAAAGAAATATGTAACATTGTTTATCGGACTAACTTCAATTTTAATAGCTTGTTTATTCAATGTCTCGGTTAACTATCAAACATTGACTTCAAAGCGAATGATAGTTTTTGCAGGTCAGAAAAATACGCATGTCAGTTTTATTAACCGAAACAAAAATTCAGTATTTACGACCGATTCTATTGAAGCCCAAAAGATTGCAAAAATATTTTGGCAAAATAAGAAATTGATGAAGCCGGAATATTTATCAAAATCGGATGGTTTTTTTGAGTTTGAAGGACAGAAAATACTTATTATGACTAATGATTTTCTTAAAAATAAAACAGCTGAAAAGCCTTTGGAAATTGATTATTTAATTATTGGGAATAGTTTAAAGCCTAAAATTAATCAGATTTTAGAATGTGTTTCGCCGCATAAAATTATTGTTGATAAAAATATTTCAAAGTGGTACACCGACAACATTAAACAGACCAGCATTGCTCGCAAAATTTCATTTTACTCCGTGGCTGAGCATGGTGCATACGTTTTGAATATTAAAGATTAACATGTAAGGGAGTAAAAACTCTCAAAATCGTATTTTTTTTGCTACTTTTGCATTCAATTTAAAACCTGACAAATGATTTCAAAAATTATAGCCGAAGACCATATCAACAAAGTCGAAAAAGCAATTGAGAGTGTTGATAAAATTGTTATTGTGGTTCATGTTGGGCCAGATGGAGATGCTATGGGTTCAGCGTTGGGATTATGGCATTATTTGATGACAATCGGCAAAGAGCCGGTGGTAATTGTGCCGACAGCTTTCCCCAATTTTCTGGCATGGATGCCCGGTTCGGAATGTGTAGTGGTTTATGAAGAAAATAAACAGGCAGCTGATGATTTTTTGGCTGCAGCCGAACTTATTTTTGCACTTGATTTTAATACCCCTAGCCGAATGGGGAAATTGGCTGATTCCGTTTTGGCTTCAAAAGCGAATATTGTTTTAGTTGATCATCATTTGCATCCGGCCGATTTTGCAAAAATTTCAATTTCTCATCCGGAACTTTCATCGACTAGCGAATTGATTTTCAGGTTAATTTGCAGAATGGGTGACTTTTCGAAAATAAATCTGGCTTGCGCCGAGTGTATTTATACCGGCATGATGACGGATACCGGTGGGTTTACCTATAATTCGAACCAACAGGAAATTTATATTATCATTGCCGAATTGATAAAGTTGGGAGTTGATAAAGATGATATTTACCGCAAGGTATTCAATACGTATTCGGCTGATCGTCTGCGCTTAATGGGCTTTTGTTTGTATAAAAAGATGAAAATTTATCCGGAATACAGAACTGCCCTGATTGCTCTGACTGCAAAAGAACTTTCCATGTTTAATTATGTAAATGGTGATGCAGAAGGATTTGTAAATATTCCGCTTTCAGTGGCAGGAGTTGATTTCTCTGTTTTTATGCGTGAAGATACAGATAAAATCAAAATTTCATTCCGTTCACAGGGAACTTTTCCTGCCAATAAAGTTGCAGCAGATTTGTTCGACGGTGGTGGACATTTAAATGCAGCCGGAGCTGAAAGTTACACTTCTTTGTCGGATGCAGTTAATAAATTTGAAGACGCCTTGCCTGATTATAAAGATTTTTTGGAAACTGAATAATGAAATACCTCATCATACTTGGCGACGGCATGGCCGATGAGCCAATAGCCTCACTTGGAAATAAAACCTGTTTGCAGGCTGCAAATAAACCCAACATCGATAAAATTGCAGCTCTTGGTCGTAACGGCTTGCTGGATACAATTCCACAAGGTTTTGCCCCAGGAAGTGAAATTGCAAACTTAAGCGTTCTTGGTTATGATTTAAACAAAGTTTTCGAAGGTCGTGGTTCGTTAGAAGCCGCAAGCATGGGTGTGGTTATCGAACCCGGAGAAATGGCTATGCGCTGCAATCTGATTTGCATAGAAAATAGAAGAATAAAGAATCATTCGGCAGGACATATCAGCAATGAAGAAGCCCACGAACTGATTCTTTTTTTACAGAAAGAGCTTGGTTCTGAAATTGCCAACTTTTTTTCTGGTGTTTCATACCGTCATTTATTTAAATTAAAAGGTGGAAATAAACACCTTATATGTACGCCACCACACGATGTTCCCGGAACTCCGTTTGCAGATGTAATGATTCAGGCTGAAACCTCTGAAGCGAAAGCAACTGCTGATTTTTTGAATGACTTGACTTTGAAATCACAGGCATTGCTGGAAAATCATCCTGTAAATCTGAAACGTGCAGCCGCCGGAAAAGATAAAGCTAACAGCATTTGGCTGTGGTCACAGGGTTACAAGCCTGAAATGAGAACCTTGCTCGAAACGTATAATCTGAAGAGTGGTTCAGTGATTTCCGCCGTTGATTTAATAAAAGGAATAGGGGTTTATGCCGGATTGAAAGTAATTAATGTTCCTGGTGCAACCGGACTTTATGATACTAATTATGAAGGAAAAGCACAGGCTGCCATTGATGCTTTGCGAACAGATGATTTTGTGTATTTACATATCGAAGCAAGCGACGAAGCAGGACATGAAGGGAATGTGGAATTAAAAATTAAAACGATTGAATACTTGGATTATCGGGTCGTAAAACCAATTTTTGATGAAGTTTCAACATGGGCTGAACCTGTGACAATTGCCATTTTGCCCGACCATCCAACACCATGTGTTTATAAAACGCATACCAGTTCGCCAATTCCATTTATTATATACAAACCGGGAGAACTGGCTGATAATGTAATGATTTATGATGAATTTGCCGCTGAAAAAGGAAGTTATGGCTTATTGAAAGGAGCTGAGTTTATGAAAGAATTGATTTAAACAAATAATTGCTTTTAATATAAACTTTAAAGATCAATCAGTATGGAATCACAAAACAAATTTTGTCAGAGTTGCGGAATGCCCATGAAAAAAGATCCTCAGCATGGAGGAACAAATCTTGATGGAACCGCGAATGAAATGTATTGCAGTTATTGTTATCAAAACGGAGTTTACACGTTTACCGGAACGGTAGAAGAAATGCAGGAATTTTGCAAAGAAAAAATGGTGGAGCAAGGCTCGCCAAAATTGATAGCTTGGTTATTCACCCGCGGAATGAAACGTTTGGAACGTTGGAAGAAATAAATTGAATATTAAAATAATTTCCCTTTTGGGAATTTGCGAGGAATGAAATATTACAGTACCAATAAAAAAGTGAGTGGAGTTAGTCTGCAAGATGCTGTTGTAAAAGGTTTAGCTGAGGACAAAGGGCTTTTCATGCCAAATGAAATTAAAAAATTGCCTCAGTCTTTTTTTGATACAATTGAAACACTTTCGTTTCAGGAAATGGCGTATGTGGTGGCGGACGCTTTCTTTGGAGAGGACGTGGAAGCCGGAGCATTGAAAAAGATCGTGTACGAAACGTTGAATTTCGATGTGCCATTGGTGCCTGTAAATGACAATATCTACAGTCTGGAGTTGTATCATGGGCCAACCTTGGCGTTTAAGGATGTCGGTGGACGGTTTATGTCGCGCTTGCTGGGTTATTTTATTCAAAAACAAAATGACACGAAAATAAATGTGCTGGTTGCCACTTCAGGCGATACCGGAAGTGCTGTTGCCAACGGTTTTCTTGGCGTTGAAGGCATTCATGTGTATGTTCTTTATCCAAAAGGATTGGTAAGTCCGATTCAGGAATGCCAGTTTACAACACTTGGACAAAATATCACAGCACTGGAAGTAGATGGGACTTTTGACGATTGTCAGGCTTTGGTCAAATCAGCTTTTATGGATGAGGAATTGAATGCTAAACTGAAACTTACTTCGGCAAACTCGATAAATGTAGCCCGTTTTTTACCACAATCATTCTATTATTTTTATGCTTATGCCCAATTGAAAAAGCTTGAAAAAGCTGATAATCTGGTGATATGCGTTCCAAGTGGGAACTTTGGAAATATTACAGCCGGATTGTTTGCAAAAAAAATGGGATTACCTGTGAAACGCTTTATTGCAGCCAATAATCGCAATGATATTTTCCTTCAATATTTGCAAACCGGAGAATACAAACCGCGTCCTTCAGTTTCAACCATTGCCAATGCCATGGATGTTGGTGATCCGAGCAATTTTGCCCGCGTTCTAGATTTGTTCGGAGGTTCACATAAAGCCATTTCAGGTGAAATAAGCGGTGTGAGTTACAATGACGAACAAATTGGTGAAACTCTGAAAAACTGCTTTAACGAGACCTGTTATTTGCTAGATCCGCATGGTGCAGTTGGTTACAGAGCTTTAATTGAAGGATTAGAATCAAATGAAACCGGCGTTTTCCTCGAAACAGCTCATCCTGCAAAATTTCTTGAAACGGTTGAGAATATAATTGGTGAAAAAGTGGAAATTCCTCAGAAGTTGCAGGAATTTATGAAAGGTGAGAAGAAAAGTTTGCCAATGGGCAAAGACTTTCAATCGTTTAAAAACTATTTATTGACGATTTGAAAAATAAATTTATAAAAAAAGGGAATGAATTGATAAGATTCATTCCCTTTTTTAAATTATTAAAGTTGCTTTAAAAAATCCTCCCAGTTCATATTCCACGGATCGGTTTTACGGCCGGGCGCAATATCGCTGTGACGAAGAACATAGTTTATTTTATAGCGGCTTTGAATGTCTTTAACAAGGGCTACCAACGATGTGATTTGTATTTGCGTTGGTGCATCCATACTGTCTTTTGAAGTTATCAGTTCAATACCAATGGAACAGGAATTCACATTCGTTCTTCCATCCGGTAAGCTGCTTTTTCCGGCCTGAAAGGCAACATCTTTCTCTTTTACCAGTTGATAAATGGTTCCATCACGTCCAATCACATAATGCGAGCTGACATTATACTTTGAAAACTGTTTGATAATCTGATTGATATCATATTTATCACTATCCAACGCATTATAAACAGAATGTATTATGACTGCATCAATATTTCTGTTTGAAACGGTGCGCATGCCAAAATCAACGAGCTTGTCAACTATTTTAACGCTTGTTTGACTCCATGCAAACCAAGAGTTTGTTAAGAATAATGAGCTAACGAATAGTAATTTATTATGGGTTTTCCAGCGCATTTTTATTCCGAAAGTAGTTTTTTTAATTGTTTTAACTGGAGACCTATTATTCTGAATGTTGCCTGTTTTGGGCCCGAATAAAATCTGAAAATCAAATCATTAGTATTTTTGATTGATTCAACCATTTGTGGAGTAAACCGGATTATAAATTTTTCTTCGTAATAGTCATACGAGTTTGAAATGGTTTTTGACTCCGTTTTGACTTTCGTACTGTCTTTTACCGATGTTGATTCAGTTCTAGATAATAATTGCGATTTGTTTGCAGTTTCCTGATTCTCAATTTCAGTTTCGAAGCTTTTTCCAGATGCCTTTATGAAACAACCTTTTTCTAATTTATAACTGGATGAATTTCTCTCAAGAACAAAATAAGCGTTTAAAGTTTCACCCGATTCCGATATGCATTTTTCGAAAGTAATATTTGTGGATGAAACATTAGTAGCAAGATGTTCTGTTGGTATTGTTCCGATTTCTAATGTGATTTTTTTTGTATGTTTAAATTCATCAACTACTGTATTTAAGGGGTAGAATAATGAACAACCGGTCAACGTGACAGAGAACAAAACAAATATTAATAGTTTATTTTTCATACTTATTTAAATTAAATTGTTGTCCACAAAGTTATCTAAACATTTTAAATAAGAACAAATAAAACGCTTACAAAATAAATAACTTTTACTATTTGATAAATAATCCATTTAAATACATCCAAACCACATATCGGGCAAATTTTCCTATCAACATGGAGATGGCTACTTTCCACCAGTTGCAGCGGAAGAAACCGGTAGCAACAGCAATTACGTCACCGATAAAGGGAACAAACGAGAAGAAAGCAAACCAGTCACCGTATTTTTGAATCCGAACGGTATATGACTCCATTTTTTCTTTTTTGATATGAAAATATTTCTCAATCCATTCAATTTTACCAAGCAAACCTACATAATAACTGGTCATTCCGCCCAACCAATTGCCAAGTGTTGCCACCCAAATGCAAGTCCATGGATCCATTCCGGCTAATAAACAGCCGGTGAATATTGCTTCGGAACTGAAAGGCACAACTGTTGCAGCCAGAAACGATGCGAGAAATAAGCCAAGATAGCCCAGCTCCATTAATCCGGTCATTTTTTTATATGTGAAAATATTTAGAAATTACGAAAGCAATATTTAGTGAGAAGAATATATAGAAAATAATTCCATAGAAATTATTCTGTTTCAGTGTAAAGGCGTGAGAAATCAACATTGCATATATCATGGACAGAAGTGGCAGAAATAAAGGCATCTGATTTCGATTGAAAAACTCCAGAATAAGGGCTGAAACGAGTAATAATAATAGGAAATTAAGTTTGTTCCTGGTATGAATGGCATCGCCATTTGACAAAGAATACATTCCAACGACACCAATTATCATAATTAAAGTGAGAGCTGAAATATATATTATTTTTGGTAAAGTGAGTACTAGATAGCTAAAATCAAAATTAAAACTGACGTTGAAAAGCTGCAAAATATCGACATTATTATTTATAAAATAATTTATTGTAACAAAAAGAATCCATGGAACGATTGCCCCCAAAAGTGATGCTAAGAACGTTCGTAGAGAGAAACTTTGAAAAATTATAAATCCCAGCCAGCATACAGGAATCAAAAAAATATATGGATTTATAAGCAAACTTGCTAAACCTATAAAGAAACTCCCCAGAAATGCCGGTTCGGAAGCATTCCTGTCTTTCGACATGGAAAAAAAATTGAATAATGCCAATACAAAAAGCGTCAGAGCTACATGCGATCCAACAATAATATGAGTTTCATTCCAGGTGCAAACCAATAATAAGAAAATGAAAATCGGGAGAAAAGTTCTTGTTCGGATAATTGTAAAACGATTATTTATTTGTGCCAATAAAAAAGCATTTAATAAAGTCAGAGCTATACAAACGAGATTTGTGAATAAAAGATTTTGAGAAAAGAAAGATTGTATTTTTTCAGCTATAGTTGTATAATAAATTGGAAGTATGGAAGGAATAGGAGCAAAAAACATAAGGGTCCATAGAACAAAACAAAATCCAACCATTAGCACTGCCAATGGAATGCTCGGAACAATTACATTTTTTAAAGAAACCCGCATGAAGTAGTTGGTAGTAAGTCGTTTATAGTAGGTTGATAAAGAATAGAATCTCTGCGAAAAATTGATTCTTCGCAGAGATTCCATATAAATATTATTTCAATCCGCGTCTTTTCAATAAGGCATCCGGATTCGGATTTGCACCACGAAAATCACGATACAATTTCATCGGATCTTCGGTATCGCCTTTTTCCAATACATTTTTGCGGAAACTCGTGGCAATTTTATTGTTGTAAATATCACCGGTTTCTTTGAAAGCCTGAAATGCATCGGCATCCAATACAGCAGCCCAGGTGTAGCTGTAATAACCTGCACAATATTCTCCACTGAAAATATGGTTGAAATAAGAGCTGCGGTAACGGACAATAATTTGAGGAATCATACCGATTTTATCCAGCGATGTTTTTTCAAATTTAGTCACATCAAAGTTAGCAGTATCTTTCATCATGTGGTAATCCATATCCAGGAATGAAGCAGCCAATAATTCTACGTTTATAAAACCCTGGTTGAAAGTACCGGCTTTCTGTATTTTATCCATCAATTCTTTTGGCATAAGTTTGCCGGTTTTATAATGACGGGCATACGTTTGCATCACCTGCGGTTCCCAGCACCAGTTTTCCATTACCTGCGACGGAAGTTCAACGAAATCGCGCGCCACAGCCGTTCCCGAAAGACTTGGGTAGGTGCACTGAGTCAATAAACCGTGAAGCGCATGACCAAATTCGTGGAACATAGTTTCAACTTCATCCATATTCAGTAACGAAGGTTTATCCGCAGTCGGTTTGGTGAAATTACCAATGTTACAAATTATAGGACGATGATTTACGCCATCTTTCTTGTATTGGTCGGTAATATTATTCATCCATGCTCCGGCACGTTTTCCTGCACGTGGGAAATAATCGGTATACAGAATGCCGATAAGTGAATCGTTTGCGTCTGTAACTTTAAAAACTTCCACATCCGGATCGTAAACCGGCATATCTTTGAGTTTTTCGAATTTCAAGCCGTATAATTTGGAAGCTAAATCGAATACGCCCTGACGCACATTTTCCAATTTGAAATAGGGGCGAAGCGCTTCTTCTTCCAGATCATATTTAGCTTTACGCAGTTTTTCTGAATAATACCACCAATCCCAAGCTTCCAGTTTTTCGCCTTTTCCTTCTGCATCCATCAACTTTTGAAGTTCTGAAGCCTCACCTTTTGCTTTTGCCAACGCTGGAGTCCAAACTGTGTTCAGCAGATCATAAACCGCTTTAGGAGTTTTGGCCATGGTGTCGTCCAGAATAAAGTCAGCCGAAGTGGCAAATCCCAACAATTGAGCTTTTTGAGTACGCAATTTCATTATTTTATTAATAACTGCGTCGTTGTTACTTGCATTTTTATGGTTGGCACGGTTGGTATAAGCCATCAACAGTTCTTTGCGCAATTCGCGGTTTTCGCTATATTGAAGTACCGGAATAAAACTGGCTTTTTGGGTGGTGAATACCCATTTTCCGGGCATCTTGGCATCTTTAGCAGTTTCGGCTGCAGCCTGAATTACACTTTCGGGCAATCCGGCCAAATCACCTTTTTTATCTATTACTTTTTTATAAGCATTAGTTTCATCCAATACATTTTTTCCAAACGCAAGTTGTGCCAAACCTAATTCTTTGTTGATAGCACGAAGTTTGGTTTTCTGTTCAGGATTCAAAGCTGCACCGCTGCGAATAAAACCGCGATGATATTTTTCGAGTAAACGAACTTGTTCATCGGTCAATCCTAGTTTATCTTTATTGTCGAACAACGTTTTCACACGTGCGAAAAGCTTATCGTTCAGATAAATATTATCGTTGTGTTCCGAGAGGATTGGTGAAATTTCGGTGACAATTTTTTCCATTCCTTCGTTTGTATTACACGAATATAAATTGAAGAATACGGAAGAAACTTTTTTTAGCAAATCACCGCTGAAATCCATGGCTGCAATGGTATTGTCGAAAGTCGGAGCTGCCGGATTGTTGGCAATAGAATCAATTTCAGCTTGATGCTGTTTAATGCCTTCGGTAAAAGCAGGCATGTAATGCTCATTCTTAATCTTGTCGAAAGGCGGAGCACCGTATTTGTTTTTGTACGTTTCGAAGAACGGATTGTCAGTTTTTGTACATCCCATAAGGAGAATTCCCAGTGTTAGAATTAATAAAGCTTTTTTCATATTGAATATTACATTAAAGGTGAAACCTATTTGAAGGGCAAAGATAATTAATATGCAATTAACAATGAATAATTTGAAATTATTTATTCATCTTTTAGTATTTAAATTCATTTCAACGACGGTTTGTTTGTCTTTTTTTAGTTGTTCCACCAATTCGTCAACTCCGTTGAATTTCTTTTCATCTCTTATTTTTTTGATAAATTCAACTTTAATCGTTTGATTATAAATGTCTTCATCGAAATCAAAAATATTCACTTCCAGACTTATATGTGTGTCTGTTGCAAGGGTTGGCCGGGTTCCGATATTCATCATTCCCGAGTATATGGACTCTTTCCAAAAAACACGAACTGCATAAACACCCAGAGGTGGAACCAGTTTGTCTGCATCAAGTACCTGCATATTAGCCGTTGGAAAACCTATTTTACGGCCAACACGGAATCCGTCAATGACTTTCCCTGAAATGGAAAAGGAATAACCCAATAGCCGGTTGGCGCGTTCTATTTCGCTTTGTTGGATTGCCAAACGAATTTCAGATGAACAAATATTATTATCTTGTGTAGTTTTATACGGTTGGGCCTGAATAACTTCCATCGAAAGCATTTCACCATACTTTTTGTATTCGGGAAATCCATCGGTACGGTTATGTCCGAACCGGTGATCGTGTCCAACCAGAAGTTTTTTTACATGATACGTATCGAGTAAAATATTTTTCAGAAAATCGTAAGCGGATAACTGAGCCATTTCGGAACTAAAATCCAATACAATACAAGTATCAACTCCGGTTGACTCCAACTGGTCGAGTTTTTCGGTCAGCGTATTCAACAGTTGCGGTTGAAAGTCTGAATTCAGTATTTTACGTGGGTGAACAGCAAAAGTTATTACAACACTTTTAAGATTTTGTTTTTTTGCAATCGCTTTTAATTCCTCAATCAAAAAACGATGACCGGCATGTACTCCATCGAAAAAACCAACGGTAGCAACGCAAGGCGAAAATTCTTTTATGTCCGATTGAAATAAAATTTGCATATTTCTTTATTGCCAGGTTTCATTATTCAACAAAAAACTCAGATTCTCATTTGGAACCACTAAATAAGTTTGTAAACCAAGCATTTGTGCCTGATTGATATTCTTTGCTCCATCGTCGAGAAACAAACATTGATTCGCCTGAACTTGTTCATCTTCCAGTAATTTTAGAAAAATCTCAGCATCAGGTTTTGCCATTTTCATTTCGTATGATAAGTAACATTTGTCAAAAAAATCTGTGAGTTTTTTCCCGTTATAATTAAAAAATCGTGCAACAGTATTTGGAAAATGAATGATGTTTGTATTACTCAGCATAATAATTCTGAACTTCTTTCGAAGTTCAAGTATGATATCCAGTTTTTCAGTTGGGATTCCAACCAGGAAAGAATTCCAGGCATCATTTATTTGTTCATTAGTAAGCGATTTTGAAGTCAGTTTCCTAACCTCACTACGAAATTCATCGTCATTAATTAGTCCTTTCTCCAATTGCATAAAAAAGCCTGATTGACCAAAGTTATTCAGGTAATGTTCGAAATTTTCAAGTCCTAATTGTTTGAAATTCATTATGCACCGGTCAATATCAAGATCGCAGAGTACGCCACCCAAATCGAAAATTATCGTGGAAATATTGTTGAATTGTTTCATTATGGAATAAAAAATACAGGATAATTTTTGCAATATGGCAAAATTTATTACTTTTGCATTCGCTTTGCAAAGATACAAAATATTTAGCAAAAGTGGGGCCTATAGCTCAGTTGGTTAGTAGCACCTGACTCATAATCAGGGGGTCACTGGTTCAAGCCCAGTTGGGCCCACAATGAAAATCAAGCACTTACACATTCAGTTGTGTAGGTGTTTTTTTTTGTTCTGA
>Ga0302207_1000499_pt1 | contig 15908 bp, 11 predicted proteins | sample II_Fen_E2_2_FD_198792 | JGI IMG/M metagenome (GOLD analysis project Ga0302207, IMG submission 198792) | Peat permafrost microbial communities from Stordalen Mire near Abisko, Sweden - II_Fen_E2_2 | ecosystem: Environmental > Terrestrial > Soil > Wetlands > Permafrost | place: Sweden: Abisko...
GCATGGGGATTCATAATTATACTTCCATTTCTTATTTTCTGGAAGTATAACGATACAGATATTTTACAAAAAATGCTGCATCATATTGTTATTATTACATCATTAATGATTGTTTTTTATGTCAACTATTTTATACTGATTGAACATTTTTTATTCAGGCAAAAGACATGGAAATTTATCGGTAGTAATCTCTTATTAATACTTTGTGTTGGTGCTGCTGTGTATTTTTGGAAAGAAGCTTCACCTTTAGTACTAAATCCAAGGTATAAAACTCCTCCGACATTAATTCCAAGACAAACATTATCAATCATCGCCGATGTATTCTCTATGTTGTTAACGTTGGGATTAAGTATGGCAACAAAAATGACAGGCAAATGGTACAAAACTGAGGCTGAACGACAAGAAGAAAAGAAAGAACGCACTGAAGCGGAACTTAAAAATCTCAGACAGCAACTTAATCCGCATTTTCTGTTTAATACACTCAACAATATATATGCATTAATTGCTGTAAGTCCTGATAAAGCTCAGGAGTCCATGCTCGAGTTAAGCAAGCTTCTTCGCTATGTGCTGTATGAAAATGATGGCAACTTTGTGCCGGTTGAACGGGAACTAAATTTTATACGTAATTATGTTGAATTAATGCGAATCAGGCTTAACCCCGATGTAGATATGCATATAAATATCAACGTGTCTGAAATAACTAAAACAGTAGCCCCACTCCTGTTTATTACGCTCATTGAGAATGCATTTAAACATGGCATTAGTCCATCACTGCCATCGTATATCTCAATTGACATTCATCAGAATGACGACAAACAACTTAATTGCAGCATCAAAAACAGTTATTTTCCAAAAGATGAATCGGATCAAAGCGGGTCTGGCATTGGGTTGGAAAATCTACGCCGCAGACTGGAAATCCTTTATCCCCACAAACATATTTTGCGTATTGAAAAAGAAGGTGAATTATTTGTTGCTGAACTGATTATTCCACTTTATCAAATCACTCAATTATGATGCTCACTTGCTTTATTATTGACGATGAACCTTTGGCGCTCGGGTTGCTTGAGAATTATGTAACAAAAACTCCTTTTCTGCAACTCACAGGCAAGTTTTCATCTGGCGTTGCAGCAGTAGAATCGTTGCGTGAGATACCACCAGATGTCATTTTCCTCGATATTCAAATGGCCGAACTGAGTGGAATGGAGTTTGCCAGATTAGTGCCGGAAAATTCCAAAATTATATTCACTACTGCCTTTGAAACATACGCGTTAGAAAGCTACAAAGTAAACGCTTTGGAATACCTGCTTAAACCATTTAGTTATTCAGACTTTTTGCTGGCAGCAAACAAAGCTTTGCAATGGCAGCAAATGAACGAAAAGGCCAATACTGAGAATATTGATAGTTCTTCAAAATTCATTTATGTAAAATCAGAGTACCAGCTTATTCAGATAGCACTTAGCAAAATTCTTTACATTGAGGGATTGAAAGATTACCTAAAAATATATCTGGAAGGGGAAGATAAACCAATTGTATCGCACATAACCATGAAAGCAATGGAAGAAATGCTTCCGGGGCATTTATTCATGCGCATTCACAGATCATTTATCGTTCAAAAAGATAAAATAAAGGTGGTTGAGCACAATAGAATTGTTTTTGGAAAAACATATATTCCGGTCTCCGATTCATACAAAGAACCGTTTCAGGAATTTCTGAACAAACGGACTTTGATTTAATGTACTGAAAGCGACTTCCCTTTTTCACCCATAAAGAATGCAATCAGGATAACATCTTCTTTTCCGTAATTGATTCCGTTGTGCAACGTGTCGATTACTTCCGAAAAAGAAGAATTCTCAGAGAATTGAAGCGACTTTCTGTTCTCAAATTCAACCGTGAGCGCCCCCTGTAACACGTATGCAAAAACCGGAAAGTTATGTTTGTGCCAACCGGTGGATTTCCCGGGAGGAATGGTTACCTTCACAATCGACACTTCATCATTGGCAAACTGAGGATAAACAATTTTCTGGCCAATGGAAGTCGTATCGGTTTTCAGAACCGGTTCCAGAATAACGCCCTTGTTGTATTGTGCATTGGCAATAAAACAAAAACACAAAACAGTAAAAAGTAATATCGTTTTTTTCATTGTCTAAATTCCTGGTTCTTGACTCTTAGTTCTAAAATCTTTATCCCAAATCAATATGCTCCGCATCAATTTTTTCATTCAGGAAGATGGATGCAGAAGAAGCAAATTTTTCGACCGATTCGGTAGTAAGATAGCGAATCGAGCCGCCACGGGTACATTTTTCATCCATTTCGGGATGACGTTGAAGATAATGCGTAAGACTTTTAGCAACAATTTCACCCTGAGAAACGATTGAGATTCCATCCGGTATAAGTGCTTTTATTTTTTCTTCCACCAGAGGATAATGCGTGCAACCAAGCATGATGGTGTCAATCAACGGATCGTTTTCCAGCAGTTGTTGAACATTTTTCCTGATAAAATAATCAGCGCCAACCGAATTATGCTCGTTATTTTCAATGAGCGGAACCCAAAGTGGACATGCTTCCGAAGTCACTATGATATCTTCATGCAATTTTTCAATTTCAAGGGGATACGAATTGGATTGAACAGTTCCGGGCGTTGCCAGCAAACCGATATGTTTGGTTTTGGTCATTGCACCAACCACTTCAACCGTTGGGCGAATGACACCCAATACTCGTCTGGTTTGATCAATCTGTGGCAAATCATTTTGTTGAATGGTACGCAATGCCTTTGCCGAAGCCGTATTACAAGCCAACACTACCAGTTGACAACCCATTTCGAATAATTGACTGACACATTCCAATGTGTATTTATAAACCACATCAAACGATCGGGTTCCGTAAGGAGTCCGGGCATTATCACCCAGATAAATATAATCGTATTCCGGCAATTCGTTTCTGATTTTTTCCAGAATGGTCAAACCGCCGTAACCCGAATCGAAAATTCCGATTGGACCGGGAAGTGAAGATAACGTTTCATTTTTCATGACTCTTGGTTCTTGGTTCTAAAATCTATTAATCAAACATTTCCCCTGCATTATTACTCATCTGAACCATGCGGTCGTATTCAGCCGGCGACAGATCGAGGTAATAATAATTTTGAGGATTCATCACCTGGCCTCTGTAATGAACTTCGTAATGCAAGTGAGGTCCGGTGGATTTTCCTGTACTTCCAACTAAGCCTATTACTTCACCGCGCTTCACAGGTTGACCAATCCGTACTTTTATCGAACTCATGTGTCCGTATAAAGTCACATATCCATAACCGTGATTAACCTGAACACAATTTCCATAGCCCTGTTGCCAGCCGGCACTTTGAACTGTCCCATTTGCAGTAGCATAAATATCAGTTCCGATTGGTGCTGTAAAGTCCATTCCTTCGTGAAAGCGACGTGTATGATAAACCGGATCTATCCGCCATCCATAACCGGAAGCCATGCGTGTTAGATTTTTATTCAAAACCGGCTGAATAGCAGGCAAACATTGCAGCATGGATTCCTTATTTTTGGCCATTACAACTATATCATCATAGGACTTCGACTGAATATACAATTCCTTTTTAAGCTCATTCAATTTCTGAGTTGTTGAAACTACAATTTCAGAATTGGTCATATCCAGCAATTGTTGGTAATATTCAGTATTGGCAGAAGTTCCGCGTCGAACGGAAAGTGGAATAGGATCAGCCTGAAAAACGACACGGTATAAATTATCATCGCGTTGCTGCAAATCGGACAGAACCGATTGAACTTCATCAAATTGACGATCCAGCACTTTGTATTGAGCCTGCATATTTCGTTTTTCTTCCGAAAGTTGCTTTTCTTCCGGCGATTGGATGGTAGAAACAAAAATGAAGAAAAAAACTGCACCCAACGATACGCCCGATAACGCATGAATCAGCAATTGTTTCAGAAAATGAGCAATGGTGTGCTCAATCTGCTCGTAACTCAGCGTTTCGGGATTAAAGTGGAATTTTTTCTTAGCCATAGAATTCTATTTAAACTTGATTGTCAAAACAACGACAATCAAGTTAAAAATTGGAAGAAATGAAAGTGAATCAATCATTTCTGAAAGAAAATCAATAAGTCGTTACAACTTTTATATCAACATTTGCTGCAAAAATAATAAATTTGAGCTACTTTTGCAGTCTTTATTTGATATTATTAACCCTATAACAGATATTTGCTTCGCAATATTTGCCGATGGCGTTATTTACTCCGTGTTATTTGCCTTCGGCGCTGTTGATTTAATGGAATATGATTTTCAATAACGCGTAGCAAATAACAATAAATAACGCGTAGCCAATAACCAGTATTAATATGACTTCACAGGAAATTCGTCAATCTTTTCTTGATTTTTTTGCATCAAAAGGGCACAAAATCGTTCCGTCAGCACCCATGGTAATCAAAGATGATCCTACTTTGATGTTTACCAATGCCGGAATGAATCAATTCAAAAACATTATTCTGGGCAATGACCCGATTAAATATTCACGTGTTGCCGATTCACAAAAATGCCTTCGCGTAAGCGGAAAACATAACGACTTGGAAGAAGTCGGACACGATACATACCACCACACCATGTTCGAAATGTTGGGTAACTGGTCGTTTGGCGATTATTTCAAAAAAGAAGCCATCGAATGGGCCTGGGAATACCTGGTTGACGTATTGAAACTGGACACCGACCGACTTTATGTAACAGTTTTCGAAGGATATGCTCCGGAAGATTTGGAGCGTGATGACGAAGCAGCTGCAATTTGGGAACAATTTCTGCCAAAAAGCCGGATTATCAACGGCAATAAAAAAGACAATTTCTGGGAAATGGGAGATACCGGACCATGTGGTCCTTGCTCTGAAATACATATTGATATTCGTGATAATGCTGAACGAGCCAAAATTGATGGGTTGACATTGGTGAACGGAAGTCACCCGCAGGTAATTGAAATCTGGAATAACGTGTTCATGCAATATAACCGCAAAGCCGATGGTTCGCTTGAAGGATTACCGGCCAAAGTTATTGATACCGGAATGGGTTTCGAAAGGTTGTGTATGGCCATTCAGGGCAAACAATCGAATTATGACACCGACGTTTTCACACCTGTCATTGCCGAAATTGGTCGGGTTTGCGGAGCTGATTACAGTAAAAACGAGAAAACCGATATCGCCATGCGCGTTATTGCCGATCATATCCGTACCATTGCCTTTTCTATTACTGATGGTCAGTTACCATCGAATGCCAAAGCAGGTTATGTAATTCGCCGCATTTTGCGTCGTGCCGTACGTTATGGATATACTTTCCTCGGACAGCGCCATGCTTTTATGTATAAACTCATTGATGTGTTGAGCGAAAATATGGGAAAAGCTTATCCCGAGTTGATTTCGCAAAAAACACTGATTGAAAAAGTAATTAAAGAAGAGGAAGAATCGTTTCTGCGTACACTTGAAACTGGAATCCGGTTGCTTGATAAAGTAATGGAAGATTCCAAAAAAGCAGGGAAAACCGAAATTGAAGGAAAAGTGGCTTTCACGTTATATGACACCTTTGGCTTTCCGTTGGATTTGACTGAATTGATTTTACGTGAGAATAATTTCACCGTAAATATTGAAGAATTCACTTCCGAAATGCAAAAGCAAAAAGAACGTGCCCGCAATGCTGCCGCCACTGAAACCGGCGACTGGGTAACCGTTCGCGAAGGTGACAGTAATTTTGTTGGTTACGATTTCACTTCGTTTGATACAGAAATTCTTCGCTACCGCAAAGTAAAACAGAAAAATCAGGAATTCTATCAACTCGTACTTTCCAACACGCCTTTCTACGCCGAAATGGGTGGTCAGGTTGGTGATTGTGGAACGCTGGTTTCGGATGATGAAACTATTGAAATTCTGGATACTAAAAAAGAAAATAACTTAGCTGTTCATATTGCCAAACAACTCCCAAATGACGTCACGGCTACTTTTACAGCTAAAATTGATACCGAAAAGCGCAAGGCAACCGAATGCAACCACTCTGCAACGCATTTGCTGCACGAAGCGTTGCGAGAAGTGCTGGGAACCCATGTGGAACAAAAAGGTTCGTATGTAAGTCCCGATTCGTTGCGTTTTGACTTTTCTCATTTTCAGAAAATGACAAAAGAAGAAATACGCGCGGTGGAAGAAATTGCCAACCGTAAAATCCGTGCAAATTTTTCGTTGATCGAACGTCGTGATACGCCGATTGCTGAAGCACAGGCTATGGGTGCTATGGCTTTGTTTGGCGAAAAATACGGTGAAACGGTTCGTGTTATTCAATTTGGTACGTCCACCGAACTTTGCGGGGGAACACACGTACAAGCCACTGGCGAAATTGGTATCGTACGCATTGTTTCCGAATCATCGATTGCAGCCGGTATCCGTCGTTTAGAAGCTATAACCGCCAAAGGGGTTGAAAAACTGCTGGATGAACAACAGGATTTTATTTCGGATGCACGAGAGTTTTTCAACAATACACCTGACTTAATTTCTGCCATTCAAAAATCAATTGAAGAAAACAGCGGTTTAAAGAAACAGGTAGAAGATTTTATGCACGAAAAAATAATGAATCTTCGCGATATTCTTATTGAAGAAGCCAAAATCATAAACGGTATAAAAGTTATTCAGGTTGATGCTGAATTACCAGCAGACGCAGTGAAAACACTGGCATTCCAGATTTGCAATGTTGTGACTGAAAAACTGTTCTTCGTGGCCGGATGCGTATTCGAAGGGAAACCATCACTTACCATTCTTATATCAGACGATCTGGTTGCAGGCGGAATGAATGCTGTAACCATTGCCCGCGATGCAGCAAAAGAAATTCAGGGCGGTGGTGGCGGACAACCATTCTTTGCTTCTGCCGGAGGTAAAAACCCGGATGGAATTCAAAAAGCAATTGAAAAAGCATTGGAAGCTATATTATAAATTCAACTACAACTTATTGGCGGAGTGACTAAAAGTCACTCCGCCAATTTTTTTTAAGCAATATCACTTTCCAAATAAAACAAAAGAAATCGAAAAGATACCCATAAAAACTGAAACGACTTTCAAAATACAAACAGTATTAATATCTTGCAGTCTAGAAACAGCATTTCACTGACATTTGATTAATTTAATATGCAAAAACGCCTAATTTCAGCACTTTGCCTTATTCTTATCATGCAATTTTCGGTTTCAGCCAAAAAATCGCATAAAAAACACAAATCTACTCATAAAACTCACTATGTGGAACAACCAACAGTGACTCTTGAAGATGTAAAACCATTGGAAAATGTGTGGGGAATAGATGTTTCGCATCACCAAAGCGATATCAACTGGGATGTTTTGGGACAACAAAAGCCTAATTTTATGTTCATTAAAGCATCTGAAGGTGCAACTTTTCAGGATATAAAATATCTTCAAAATTATAGTGAAGCAAAAAAACGGGGAATATTGGTTGGTTCATATCATTTTTTCTCGTATAAAACCAGCGGAAAAGAACAGGCAAATAATTTTCTGGCCATTGCTCAACATAAAGACAGCGACTTGTTACCGGTGTTGGATGCTGAATTTATCAGAAGAATGCCTAAAAAAGATCTGGTTACAACCGAATTGGCCGATTTTATTAATACCATCTACGAAAAACTGGGACACTATCCGATTGTATATTGTGATTTCAGATTTTATAATCTTTATTTGAAGGAAAAACTGAGCGATAAATGCAAACTCTGGATTGTCAATTACAAACAAAAACCTGAATTGGAATGTGCATTCTGGCAAACCACAAACAGGTTTAAACTGGATGGTATTCGGGGTTTTGTGGATTTGAATATGTTTAACGGACCGGTAGTAAATCTTAAAAATATGTTATATCACAACACGATCAATTAGCTATCAGTTTAAAAACAACACATAAAAAGAGGAATCTCCCGAATGGAAATTCCTCTTTTCGTATAAAAAATATCGTTAGAAACGATAACGTGCGGCTAAACAAATCCCATCGTAAGTAGGATAAAACCCATTTAAAAAATAAAACCCGGGACGATAATCGAGCGAAAGTTGCAGCGGAAAGTTGAAATTATATTCAACTCCAATTTGTCCCAAAAGACCCACATTCAACGGACTGCTGGAATAATATCCAACATATGAACCGATTCCCGCACCAACACCGGCATACCAGTTCAAACCATCTGTCACGGAAGATAAATCCCAAACCCATTGGTAAACTCCGTTTAAACCAAATCCATAATGGTTAAGTCCTAAATCCAGTTCTAAACGATTCGTATTTCCAAGTGGTTGTTGATAAGACACTTCACCTCCGTATCCAAAACGAACACCAATTGCTTTACCATATGATTGAGCATTTACAGCTCCAACCAGACTCAATGCAAGTACCATTGCAAAAATAAATTTTTTCATACTTCTAAATTTTGTTTGTTTATAATTATTTGTAAAAAAAGACATTGGAAAAATTTATCTCTACACTTCGGACAAAATAAAAGCAAAGGAAGTATTAAAACTTTCTTTGCAATTACTTTCCATTGATTACACAGAAATTTAAAATCATGAATTATTCTTAGTCTTTAATTCTGTAACGAAGACCTAATGCAACTCCATCATAAAGAAATCCTGCACCATTTGTAATCTGAACTCCGGGTCTGTAGTCTAGTGAAACTCTTAAAGGGAAATTAAAGTTATATTCAACTCCAACCTGACCTAATATTGAAATCGGGAAACCTGAATAACCATAATTCAAATAAGAATAAGAATAATAACCTAATGAAGCACCTAATCCTGCATACCAGTTAAAACCGTTACCTAATGCAGCCAAATTCCAAACCCACTGATACATTCCGGATAAGGAAAATACAGCATAATTGTACGAATAAGCATAACCATACGAACGAAAACCTAAACCCAGTTCTAACCGATTTGTATTACTTAATGCGGTTTGATACGAAATTTCAGTTGGATAACCCAACCGCAGACCAATTGTCGACCCACTTGACTGTGCAATAAGAGCACCTGTCATGCTCACTAATAAAGCGAGAGTAATTAATATTTTTTTCATACTTTGCATTTTTGTTTGTTAGTAATAATATAACTAAATCAAATCTAATATGCAAAAATAAACAAATGAATAGAAACAATTGTTTAGGGCAATCTCTATTCGTGCCAGTCACCATTCAATTTTATCAAATCAATCAACTTATTTACAGCATCTTGTTCTGGAATATTTCTTTCCATGCATTCTTTTTTCTTATACAAACTCACTTTTCCACGACCGGCACCCACGTAACCATAATCGGCATCAGCCATTTCGCCGGGACCGTTTACGATGCAACCCATAATTCCGATTTTCAATCCTTTCAAATGCGAAGTGCGGGCCTTGATTTGTGCAATCACCGTTTGAAGATTAAACATAGTTCGTCCGCAGCCGGGGCAAGAAATATATTCTGTTTTGGTAACCCGTACCCGCGAAGCCTGCAAAATTCCGAAAGCCACCGAATTGATTTCTTCAACCGAAATTATCCCTTCATTTTCAATAAAAATGCCATCGCCAAAACCATCAATAAACAATACACCCAAATCGGCGGCGGCTTTAATCTGCAATTGCTGCAAATCGTTTTCAGAGTAATTTCGGCAAATTACAACCGGAACCGTGCATCCGGCATTTAATAGTGTATGGAAAAATGCACGCTGCTCACCCACTCCATACAAATGATTCGTAGTTAGTAACACTACGATATCATTTCGTTCGATCAATAATCCCAACAATTTAGGATTCAACTCCGGAAAACTCATTCTCAAAAACTTCATTGCAGCATTGTCATGCAAAAGCAAATCAATTTCTTCAACCGAATAAACTTTATTTTCAGCATGCTCCAAAATAAAATCAGGAGTTGTAACAAAATCTCCATCTTTTGAGGCCAAAACCACCGGTACATTTTCGCCTCCAACAATTCCAACGACATGCGTTTTTCGTCGGGAATATTCATACCGGTCAAACAGAAGATTTTCAGCAGCAACGATTGGTTTGTGATTTTCCCGTTCAGAAATATACGCAACCAATGATTTTGCCACCGGAATTTCTGCTTCAGGCTCTTCGCTCAGTGAAACACGAATGGTATCACCAATGCCGTCTGCCAGCAAAGCGCCAATGCCAACGGCTGATTTAATGCGGCCATCTTCGCCATCGCCAGCTTCGGTAACTCCTAAATGTAACGGGAAATGCAGATTCTCTTTGGCCATTTCATCCACCAGCAATCGGACGGTTTGCACCATCATCACCGTGTTCGAAGTTTTCATGGAAATAACCACATTGTTGAAATTTTCTTCGTGGCAAATACGCAAAAACTCTATGCACGATTCCACCATTCCACGTGACGTGTCACCAAAACGGTTCATCATGCGTTCACTGAGCGAACCGTGGTTCACACCAATTCTAATGGCTGTTTTATGTTGTTTGCAGATTTCCAGAAATGGAATAAATCGGGCGCGGACTTTTTGATATTCAGCTTCAAATTCTTCATCAGTATAATCGGAAGTATCCCCAATCTTTACACTTCCCACATAATTTCCTGGATTAATCCGCACTTTTTCTACATTCTTCGCTGCCACATCGGCTGCATTAGCATTGAAATGAATATCGGCAACCAACGGTACATCGGAACCTTTTGCACGAATTCCATCCCAAATCAGTTTTAAACTTTCCGCTTCACGAACTCCCTGGGCCGTAAATCGCACCAGTTCACCACCAGCTTCGACAATCCGCAGGCATTGTGCCACCGAATTTTCAATATCGTTGGTATCGGTATTGGCCATCGACTGCACCCGAACAGGTTGATTACCGCCTAGAAGCAGGTTTCCTATTTTGACTACCGAAGAAATCCGGCGGTTATAATTGAATTGATTGAGTTTCCACATGATTGAATAAATTGTATTGCAAAATTACACTTTTTTGAACATGAAACGCTTAAGCATGTAAAAAGTTATCCTTAAATTGGATGAATTCAATAGAAATCAAGTTAGAATTTAGGAATTTTAAATTATAAAATGTTCACTTGTAAAAATCTAAAGTTCTGCAACTTAAAAACCAAAATCCAATAAAACAGTCATTTTTAGAACAATAGTCCTTATTTTTTTGTAATTTTGCGATTAATAAAAGATTTTATTTCATGGTTGAGTTGATAAATTTGAGTTGGATGATAGCAGTACTGGCAGTGATTGCCCTTTTGCTTGTTCCGGCAAATATGAAAGCATACACGGCGGCTTTCGGCGTGGTTGCCAATGCAATAACGACAAGTTGGTTGGCCATTCTGGCACTAACCGGACAATTGGTGAGCTTTACTTTTTACGGTGGAAATATCATGGGCGACATTCTGATACGCATTGACCAATTGTCCGCCTGGTTTATTTTGATAATCAATTTTACCTGTATTACAGGCGTTTTCTATGGTTCAGGCTATTTAAAAGCCTACCAAAATCCTGCCAAAAAACTTTCGCTGCACTGGATATTATTTATCCTTTTTCAACTTTCGATGGTGTGGGTTTGTATGATTCAACACGGTTTGATGTTCCTGATTGCCTGGGAAATCATGTCGTTATCGTCGATGATGTTGGTTATTTTCGACGCCAATAATCCAAAAACATTAAAAGCCGGTATCAATTATCTGGTTCAAATGCATATCAGCGTGGTATTTCTCACCGTTGGTTTTGTGTGGGTATATTTTCAAACCGGTTCGTTCAGTTTTGATGCCTTTTCAACTTATTTCGGTCTGAACAGTAACATCTGGCTTTTTCTGGTTTTCTTTGTCGGATTTGGTCTGAAAGCCGGATTTATTCCGCTGCACAGCTGGTTACCTCACGCCCACCCGGCAGCACCTTCACATGTTTCCGGAGTGATGTCAGGCGTAATTGTCAAACTTGGTATTTACGGAATTTTCCGCGTTGCTTCCTACTTAAAAAGCGATTACCTTATTCTTGGTGAAATTCTTGTCATCGTTTCTGTTTTGACCGGTTTATTTGGGATTATTAATGCTGCCATGCATCGCGATTTCAAAAAAATGCTGGCTTATTGTACCATCGAAAATATCGGAATTATTGGCATAGGAATCGGAATCGGGCTGATTGGAATCGGCAATCATCTTCCAATTTTATATTATCTCGGATTTGGCGGAGCATTATTGCACGTTCTCAATCATTCGCTTTTCAAATCGTTGTTGTTTTATTCGGCAGGTTCGGTTTATCAACAAACCCACACCCGCGATATGGAAAAACTGGGCGGATTGATTAAAAGTATGCCCCGCACTGCAGTAGTTTTTCTGATTGGAGCCATTGCCATTGGCGGAATGCCCCCTTTCAACGGATTTATTTCCGAATTTCTGATTTACAGCGGTTTGATTGAAGGAATAAAACTTCAAAACATGGATCAGATAATTTTAATGGTACTAACTTTTGCGGGATTGAGCATTATTGGTGGACTTTCAATTCTGACATTTACCAAAGCTTTCGGAACTATTTTTCTTGGAACACAACGACAACCGTTACCACATAAACCTCACGAAGTTACGTCGTTGATGTTGATTCCACAATATGTAATAATTGTCGCAATGCTTTCTGTCGCTGTTTTTCCTCAATTTTATATGCTGGTTATCGGCAATGTGCTTTCGGGACTCACCAAAAGCGTTGCCATTCCGCAACCGGTGGAATTTACAGCTTATATTTCCATTATGCGAAGTATCAGTTTGTATTCGTTGCTGTTTATCGGCGTGATCCTTGCTTTTTGGGGAATCCGGGGGTTGGTTCTGCGCGGAAGAACTCAAATCGTTGGTCCAACCTGGGGTTGCGGTTATACGGCTGGAACCAGCAAAATCCAGTACACCGGTAAATCTTATTCAAAATCGCTGAGCAAAATGTTCAATTTTTTAGTGATTGAACGGAAACAATACGACGAGCTGAAAGCCGGTGAAATTTTTCCCGAAAATAAAAAATACACATCGCATTATCACGATTTTTTTGAATTCCATTTTATACGTACTATCACCAATCAATTGGTTTACAGCGCAAATTATTTCAAATTCATTCAAAACGGACGGATTCAATCGTATGTGCTGTACGGTATTGTATTTATAATGGCCATTTTTTTACTGACGGTTTTTAATATCATTCTATGATCATTATGGTGGCTTTTATATTGATTCCATTCATAGCAATATGCGTGATTCCTTTTCTGAAAGTGAAAGGAAAAGCAATTACTGTTTATGCGTCTGTCAGTATTATTGCCATCCTAACCGGCATTCTGGCTTTTCAGGGATTGACCGGCACCAATTTCAGTGTCACATTGCCTGGCAGTTTAATCAGCGGTCCGATAAACATAAAAATTGATGCACTTTCGGGCTGGTTCATGATGATTATCAATTTTACTTTTCTCACCGGTGGATTCTATGGGTTGTTTTATATGAATGCTTATCGGGAACAAATCAAAAATCTATCGTTGCACGGTATACTTTTCGTTTTGCTGCATGCTTCATTAATAAGTCTTTGTGTCATTCAGAACAGTATTGCTTTTCTGGTTGCGTGGGAAATTATGGCGCTTTCGGCTTTTTTATGTGTTATTTTCGAACATGAAAAAATTGCCACAGTGAGAGCCGGAATCAATTACCTGATTCAATCACATATTTCCATTATATTTCTGATGATTGGATTTATCTGGGTGGCCGGACAAACCGGAAGTTACGATTTTAGTTCCATCCACAGTTATTCCCAGACGCATTCCGGTGCTCTTTCTCTGACCTTGTTTCTGTTTTTCTTTATCGGATTTGCCATTAAAGCCGGATTTGTTCCCTTTCACACGTGGTTGCCATACGCGCATCCGGCTGCACCGGCTCATATTTCAGGAATCATGTCGGGGGTTTTAATAAAAATCGGCATATTCGGCATATTACGAATGCTTTTGTTAATTGGAATGAATTATACAACAATCGGCACAATTATTCTGGTTATTTCCATTTTGTCAGGTATTTATGGTGTAATGCTGGCTATTCTGCAACACAATTTAAAGAAACTCCTTGCTTATCACAGCATCGAAAATATTGGAATTATCGGTATCGGAATCGGTTTGGGTTGCATTGGGTTGGGAACGCACAATCCGGTGCTAAGTTCGCTTGGGATTGCTGGCGCTTTGTTGCACACATTGAATCACTCGCTTTTCAAATCGCTTCTGTTTTTTACCGCCGGAAATGTATATCAATCAACACACACCCTGGACATTGAAAAATTAGGCGGATTGGTAAAAAAAATGCCGCAAACCACCATTCTTTTTCTGATTTCTGCTTTGGCTATTTGCGGATTACCACCGTTTAACGGATTTATTTCCGAATTTATACTTTACACCGGGTTGTACAGTTGGATTCAGAATGCACAAATCACATCGTTAATCACCATTGTGTTTACCATTTCCGGATTGGTTTTGATTGGCGGATTGGCCATTATGTGCTTTACAAAAGCTTTTGGCGTTGTTTTTTTAGGAAATCCCCGACACATTTTCCATCACGAAATCAGAGAAGTTTCGTTTTTTCAATTGTTGCCTTTGTATTTCATAGCTGCATTTATTTGTCTTATCGGATTATTCCCCGTGTATTTTTTAGATTTGCTGATAAAACCGGTTCAGCTTTTTACCGGAATTCAGCAACTTCCGTTTGCTTCGTTTAGCGGAAACGGAATGGAATCGATTCTTTCCATTAGTCATGCCAGTTGGTTTCTGATTGGGTTTGTTATACTGATGTTGGGAATCCGGAAACTGGCACTTCGAAAAAGAACTATAACCGTTTTGCCAACCTGGAATTGTGCCTATACCGCTCCAACAGCCAACATCCAATATACGGCCAGTTCGTTTGTAAAAACATACAGCAAACTTTTTGGTATGTTTTTCCTGATATTTAAAAAAGAAAAAGAAGTAACCGGCATTTTTCCTGCGCATGCCTATCTCGAAACGCGTCCTTATGATAAAATTGAAAAATGGCTTATTGATTATCCAACCACCAATTTCAAGTTATTTTTGGGTCGTTTCAGGTTTTTCCAAAACGGAAAACTGCAATTCTACATTTTATACGGAATTCTTTTTATCATTTCAATTATCAGTATTCCAATTATTTACGATAAAATTATCCTGTTTATTGAATTTTTAAAACAACTATAATTATGCTGAGTTTTTTATTAATCATCTTAGCCGCAACAGTCTTTACCGGAATAATTATCCGAACAAAAAGCATTGCTTCGGGTCGAAAAGGACCGGGAATTTTCCAGCCGATTCGGGATGTTATCCGGCTTTTCAAAAAAGGTGCCATATACAGCGAAACGTCCAGCTTTGTGTTCCGGATTGCGCCCACTATTTACTTTTCGTCGGTTTTTGTGGCCATGTTGGTGATTCCGTTCGGACAATCAAAAGGACTGATAAGTTTCAACGGAGACTTTATCTTTTTTGCTTATGTGCTCGGAATCGGCAAGTTTTTCAGTATTATTGGAGCCCTCGATACCGGAAGCAGTTTCGAAGGCATGGGAGCCAGTCGTGAAGTGCTTTATTCTATGTTTGCCGAACCGGCGTTTTTCATTTTGATGGGTTCGCTGGCATTAATGACCGGTCATACATCTTTTCAGGAAATATTTTCTACACTTCATTTGGGTTCATCCATCACCTATGCGCTGGGAACATTAGCTGCCATGGTATTTTTAATGATTGCAATGATTGAAAACAGTCGCATGCCGATTGACGATCCGAAAACGCATTTGGAACTTACCATGGTTCACGAAGTGATGATTCTGGATAACAGTGGATTCGATCTTGGTTTGATTCTCACGGCCGGCTACCTGAAATTTGCCATCTAT
>Ga0302207_1000504_pt1 | contig 15833 bp, 16 predicted proteins | sample II_Fen_E2_2_FD_198792 | JGI IMG/M metagenome (GOLD analysis project Ga0302207, IMG submission 198792) | Peat permafrost microbial communities from Stordalen Mire near Abisko, Sweden - II_Fen_E2_2 | ecosystem: Environmental > Terrestrial > Soil > Wetlands > Permafrost | place: Sweden: Abisko...
TGAATCAGCTTTCACCTCATTTTTCGTTGTCGTATGCACTTGCCGAAAATATCGATTTTAATGCAAACATAGGACGTTACGCACAGCAACCTGCTTATACCACGCTTGGTTTCCGGGATGCTTTGGGCGTACTGGTTAATCAGAATGAAAAACTGCGTTATACAATATCCAATCAGGCTATCGCCGGTTTTGAATATCGTCCGCAGGATAATATGCGTTTGAGCGTGGAAGGATTTTATAAAGGGTATGAGTTTTATCCGCTTTCGGTGGCTGACGGATTAAGTATTGCCAGCAAGGGAACGAATTTCGGTCAGGTTGGTGACGAACAGATTGTTTCGACAGGAAAAGGACGCTCCTATGGTGTTGAAGTTCTTTACAAAATTATGGAAATGAAAAAGATGAACCTGACGGCAACGTATACTTTTTTTCGCAGTGAATTTACAGATTCGCTCGGGGTTTACCGCCGTTCGTCGTGGGACACACGCCATTTGTTCAACTTTATTGCCAGCTACAAACTTCCGAAAAACTGGAACATAGCTTTGCGCTGGCGTTTCGTGGGCGGTGCGCCGTATACTCCGATTGATTCCATTTCGTATATTCGTTCTGCCTGGAATGTGACGCATCAACCTTATCTTGATTATTCGAAGTTTAATTCGTTGAGTCTGCCGGTATCGCATCAGTTGGATATACGGATTGACAAAGAGTTTTATTTCAAAAAATGGGTGTTGAATTTATATACCGACATTCAAAACGTGTATAATTTCAAAACCCAGGGTGTGCCGATTTATACCAATCTGGATACCAATGGAAACATAATTCCCGACCCGAACAGCAATCCGGCTAAACAGGGACTGCGCACCATTGACAGTTTTGGCGGAACAATTTTGCCTACGATTGGGTTGATTTTTAAAATATAGTTTATAGACCCCCTTAATCCCCCAAATGGGGGACTTTGGATAGTGCAAATAATAGATTTATTAAAAAATATTAGTTTATACTTTATAGGAGTAATATATGAAAACACAAGTATTAATCATTGCAGCTTTGTTTGTTGCATTGGCTGTTTCAGGTCAAAAGAAGAAAGAAGTTTTTTCGTCTGAAAATTATGGATTGAATAACACCGGAACGCCGCTGACTATTCAGTTCGAGAAAGGTGCAGAACACAATCATCCGCTTTTTGCCATCTGGCTTGCCGATGAAAATGGGAAATTCATTCAGACGCTTTATGTCTCACAAGTTATAGGAAAAGGATTTCTCTACCGTGCCAGTCGTAAAACCGGGCAATGGCAGGCCGGAGAAATCCAACGTCCGGCTGCTTTGCCTTACTGGGCTCACCAACGGGATATAAAGAATGAGTTTGGAACTTATAATCCAACTTCGAAACAACCCGAAGTGGATGCATACACGGGTGCTACTCCGGCTGCTTCTTTTATTCTTCATGTAAAGACCGAAAAGCCGTTGAAAGGAAAATATAAAGTGATGCTGGAGTTAAATCAATCGTGGGACTGGAATGAATACTGGACAAACGATAAATTCCCGGGCGATAAAGAATATAAAACTTCAAGTCAACCGGCAGTGGTTTATTCTGTTGATATTGACACCAATCATCCCGAAACTAACTATGAAATGAAACCGATTGGGCATAGCCATTATTCGGGTGCAGATGGCAGTCTGACGACCGATTTAAGTTCGTTGACTACCGCGTTGAAAATTGCAAAGAAGATAACAGTCAGATTGAATTGATTTGCAGATATGAATTGATTCGAAACAAAAAAATCCTCCAAAACTCTGAGTTTTGGAGGATTTTGTTTTACTCTCCTTTTTGGGGGCAGGGTTTTATTTCTTTATTTCAGGATATTTTATCCGGTTGTGATAAATGTTTTTAATCTTTTCCTTAAAGACTGATTTTACAAGTTCCACATCGCGGAAAGTAATCGGAGCATCTTTAAATTCACCCTCGGCAATCTGATTGTCAATCATGGTTTCAACCATTTCGTCGATGCTTTCTTCGGTATATTCCGTTAAGCTTCTGGAACGGGCTTCCACGGCATCCGCCATCATCAAAATGGCCGTTTCCTTGTTGTTTGGCAGCGGGCCGGGATAAGTAAAGATTTCGTTGTTTGGTTTCACTCCCGGATTCGCATTGATGAATGAATTATAAAAGTATTTTGTCTTGCCAAAACCGTGGTGAGTTCCGATAAAATTAATAATTTGTTCCGGTAAATGGCTTCTCTTAGCAATTTCTATTCCGTCGGTTACGTGATTAATGACAATTTTGGAGGCTTCTTCAAAATCAATATCAATTAACGGGTTTTTTCCGCCCATCTGATTTTCAATAAAATATTCCGGATGTTTCATCTTACCAATGTCGTGATACAAAGCTCCGGTACGAACCAGTAAACTGTTGGCATTTATCTTTTTGGCAGCTTCGGTAGCCAGATTCGAAACTTGTAACGAGTGTTGGAAAGTACCCGGTGCGCGTTCCGAAAATTCCATCATCAAATCACTGTTAATATTGGTAAGTTCCACCAACGTAACACTGGAAATAAGATTGAAAATTTTTTCGAACAGGTAAATTAATACGTAGGCAAATAATAAGAATACACTGCAAACAGCAAAGTAGATTATATAATCCCAGTTGATGCGACTTATATCGCCTTCGGAAATGAATTCAAAAGCCAGATACATCAAAACGTAGCTCAGGAAAATGTAAAATGCAGATTGAGCCAGCTGTGACCTTTGTGACATATCTTTCAAACTGGAAACGGCAACCATACCGGTGGTGATTTGTAATAATATAAATTGAAAAGCATTATCGACCATGAAGGATATAATAAGCATGGTGATAATATGTGCAAAAAGCGCCGTTCGGGAATCGAAGAATACCCTGATAACTATTGGAATCAGGGCAAACGGAACCATATAATAGCTGAAATTCGTAAACCGTATGGTGAAAGCAGCCATTGAAATGATGAAAATTATAAGCAATGAAATGAATAATAAATTGTTGAAATTATCGAAAATCTGCGGCCTGAACAGGTATAAGTACAAAAAGAACAAGCTTATCAGTCCAAAAATCATTATGATTTCGCCAATAATTACAACCGCAGATTGTTGGATAGAAGATTTTCGTTTTTCGGATTCAATTTTGAGGGAATTTAAAACCAGATAAATTGATGGTGTCACTATTTCGCCCCGGTCAATTATTCTTTCACCGGATTGAATCATACCCGATGTCAATGATAAGTTTTTTAATAATTCTGTTTTCGACAATTCGGAGGTGGCACTATCGTATTTCAGGTTTGGAACAAGATAGATATTCAGATCGTATGAGCTTAATGCTTCGGGAGCATTGCGCGTAATTTCTTCGTAAGCCGTTTTGGGTGTGTAAATATTCTCAATAACAAGGCTGTTGGTCACCCGGTTTGGCAAAATACACGAAACTTCGGTTATCCCCTGATCAAGCAGCACATTGTATTCTTCAACGGAAATAATTCCTTTGGTATAAATGGAATTAAGTTTGGTTTTTATATAATTCTGAAAACGGGGAGAATCGGTTCTTTTTTTGATCCAGTCAGCTTTAAATTTGTTGAATTGAACTCTCGAAACGGCGGTATCCAACTGAAAAAAAGGTGCGAAATCTTTTAATATTTCAGTCCGTTCTTTCGTAATCTGTTGCTCACTTTTGTAAATCGGAAAATCAAATGCTGCAGTTATCAATCCGTACGACCATGGTTTTCCTACTTCAAACTGGTATTTAAACTTGTTTTCAGTTGGAAATAATTCCACAATAATAGCTGTAATAACCAGAAATAATCCAATTCTTGTCAAAAGATTTAATTGGCTCGGTGTAAATTTTAGTTTCATATAAAATCAAAAATACTAATACTAACAGGTTTTTAAAATTCTGCGGAAAATTACGAAAAAAATCCTTAATCAGTACTAAATAAATAAACTTTCCTTACTTTTGTGAAATAAATGGTTCGAAACCTGCAATTTTTTTTAAAACAATAAAGCTATGACCGGAATTATCACTCTGCCACTTGTTCCGCTTCGCGAAAGTAACAGCGAGCGCAGCGAGATGACATCTCAATTACTTTTTGGAGAACTTGTTGAAATAATAGAAGAACGTGAATCGTGGTTCTATGTTTGCAACCTTGCTGACAATTATACCGGTTGGATTGACCGCAAAATGATTAAAAAACTTGACTCTCCGGAATTGCAACTTCTTCAAAACTCTTCGTCATTTCGTATTTCAGTTCCTGTTTCAGTTTGTAAAAAAACAACTTCCGAGGCAACAATGTTCTTGCCGGGTGGAAGTATCTTGTATGGATTTGCTGATAATGAACCTATTATTGCCGATGAAAATTATATTGTAGAGAAATCCGATATTCTTATATCAAAAGACATCAGTGGTGACGAGATTATCCGGTTAGCTTTCCAATATCTGAATGCACCTTATTTGTGGGGTGGAAAAAGTGTGTTGGGAATCGATTGTTCGGGTTTGGTCCAACTTGTATTCTCTATCTGCGGGATTCAGCTTCTGCGCGACGCTTCCCAACAGGTTGATGACGGCGAAGTAATTGATTTTCTTTCTGAAGTAAAAGCCGGTGACCTTGCATTCTTTGAAAATGCGGATGGTAAAATCATTCATGTCGGCATATTACTCAATTCCCAACAGATTATTCATGCATCCGGTTGTGTGAAAATTGATACTATAGATTCTCAGGGAATTATTTCTTGTCAAACCGGCGAATATTCTCATAAACTCCGGGTAATAAAAAGATTAATAAGCGGCTTGTAATGAGTGTTATATAACTTTTTGATTAGGTTACAGAAACCATAGTTTTTTATTTTATTAAACTCAGAACCAAACCCACAATCCCAATAATGATAATGACAACTCCTGTAATCTGATTAATGAGTCTGAGTTCACGCATATTGAGTTTGTTTTTGAAGCGGCTGACCAGAAAAGTCAATAAACTCCACCAGAGCAAGGCGCCACCCAGAATGGATAAAATTCCACAAACTGAAATGAAGAATTTGGTGTTTTTGCCAATAAATTCGAACCGGGCGAATAGTGCAATAAGTACAAATAAAACCAGTGGATTTGAAAAAGTAAGTCCGAAAGAAGTTAAGAAATCGCCTGGTAAACTGTGTTTTACGGTTTCATTTGGTTTCGGTTGTGTGGAGGGATTACTTCTGTAAATGTACCAGCCAAAATAAGTTACAACCAAACTTCCTACCAGCTGAATTATAAATCGGTGTTCTTCTATGAAATCGAGGACAAAACTTAAAAAAAATAAAGTAATTATGGTGTATATCAAATCGGAAGTCGTTGCCCCCAAACCGGTAGCGATTCCATGTTTTTGTCCTCTGTTCAGCGTCCTTTGAATGGTAAGCATTCCAATTGGACCTAAAGGTACAGAAATACATAAACCGATCAGAACTCCTTTTATAATTATCTCAAGCATTTGGCGCATTTATTATTTGCTATGCAAAGATAGGTTTTTTTCGTCAATCAAACCATACCCGATACCTCAATGAAAAGAGCTTTTGCATGAATTTCTACTACTTTTGGCCGATTTAGGGCACAATTTCCAATTTATTATAGGAAATAAACTAAAATTCAGAAAACAGAATTTTGTAATTTTTTAAAATCCGAAATCTTCCACTTTTTTATTGAATTTCTTTGCTTCGGCAGGTTTACAGGCTCTGTTTTGAACTGGAGATCCTTCCACATAAATGGCCTGATACGGACGAACCGGGCATATGGATTCGCAACCACCGCATCCAATGCAAATGTCTTCAGTGACTTCAGGAATGGTAAGTCCGTTTTTATACGGAATCATGTGAACAGCCTGAGTCGGACAATGTTCGGAACAAGCTCCGCAGTCTTTTTCGTCGGTATAAACCACACACATATCTTTTCTGAGTTTTGCAATGCCGATTTGTGTTAGTTTCTTTTCTTCCATATTCATTTGTTTCAATGCACCTGTGGGACAAACAGAAGAACAGATATTACAATCGTACGTACAAAAAATATGAGTCGAAAAAGCCAGACGTGGCTGCGTAATATTCGAAATGCCATATTCTAGTGAGGATGGCCTCAGAACCTGCATGGGGCATTTTGTAACGCAAAGCTGGCAAGCCGTACAATGTGCATTGAAATGGTCGATGCTTTTAGCTCCCGGAGGCATTATCGGTTTCCTGGAAAGAATCGTATCATTCTTTGAAATGACTTTTTTCGTTTTTGCAAAAGCGGCTGTCGTGATAACAGCTCCTGTAACCAGTAAAAAAGTACGGCGGCTTTTGTCGGCAGGTGCTTGAACGATTTCATTCGAAGATTTTTTATATCGGAAATCATATTTCAAACTTCCTTTTTTACACGATGATAAACAATTGAAACAGGTCACGCAGCGTGAGTCATCCACTTTCATGGCTTCGCTGTCGATACATTCCGATTTGCATTGTTTTGCACAGGCTCCGCAATGAGTGCAACTTGATTCTTCTATGGAAATATGAAAAAGCGAAAGTTTCGATAACAGGCCAAGTGACGACCCAACCGGACAAATGGTGTTGCAATATAAGCGCCCGTGCCGTACCGACATTTCGGCTACTTTGTAGAAAAAAATCACAGCAACAATAAATGCAAGCGGAACGAAAGCCAGTTGCTCAATTTTGTATAAGGCGTAATTCCCCATTCCGTTTGTAATTGAAGCCAGTCCATTATTAGCCCAGATTACCAACGGTTTGATTAGTTGTGTGACAATTCTCCCGAACGTGCCGTACGGATCAAGCAACACTACCAAAAACGAACTTCCGAAAACAAAAAGCAAAATGGTAACTGCCAGGATAGAATAACGAAGAATGTTTTGTGGTTTTGAATAATTGAAACGGAGTTTTTTCTTTTTTTTACGGAAAAATTTTGATTTCCATGTTATTATATCCTGAAAAACACCTAACGGACAAATCGTGGAACAATAAATCCTTCCGAAAAATAAACTGAGAACGAATAAAATACCAATGACAATGAAATTGAGTGAAAGCACTGCGGGAATCCATTGAATACTCAGAAACTGATGCATTCCAATCGGTAACTTTCCTGTGAAATCAAGAAAAAAAAGCAGTATGGGAATAAAAAACAAAAGTGATAAAACAACACGAATTTTCTTTAGATATTTCATAAGTAATGGAACTGATATACTGTCGTATTATTTGAATTAATTGCCGTCCCATTTATGGGACGGGCAGATGGATGGGATATATAATATTGGCTTTAGCCAAATAGTATTTAAATTTTGGCTAAAGCCCTATGAATCTTAATTATTTAACCGTCCCATAAATGGGACGGCAATTGAAAAAAGCATTATTTATATAAAGATTAAAATATGACATTAAATCTGTCATACTACCTACTTTACTATTAATCACTTTAGTTTCTACAATTTAATTTTTTTTACATTCAGTTTTTCTAAATCCTGTGTGCCCACGTTTAATTTCTCCGCCAGACCAATGTGACGAACATCTTTGATATCGGTAGGTTGAACCTGTGAAAACATTTTCAAAGCAGCGGTATCGGCAGCCACAAAATCAGGAGAAATGATCAGCGATTTCAACATAACTACATCGGCTTCCGATTTTCCCTGTGGACCATTTGATTTCATTATGCGGTAAGCATCAACTATATTTAGCGCCGGTTTTTTATGAAACGTGGCGGTGTCGGCAATACATTGATGTAAATCGTGTCCATGATAGAATCCTCTGTCCCAAACAATTCCCATTAGATTTTTCATGGAAATAGAATTTTTTGCACCACCGTGATGTTTCAAAACCGGAACATTAAACCATACATCACAATCGAGAATGGCTTTATGAACTTTATTTTTTTTCATGTTCACGCCATGAGGCAATTCCACGTCACGGTAATAAACTTCGTCATTTCCGGGCACCATTTTACCTCCGGCGTCGGTAACTGCTTTTTCAATTCCGCTGTTTGTATAGCTCTTTTTCCAGTCGTGACAGGTATGATCGAAAACAATAATTTCAGAAGCTCCTGCATTCTTACAGAGTTTTACCAAAGCACCTACCAATACAGGATTCGTATTGGCAGCCATTTCCGGTTTCCGGTCCCAACCGATATTGGGTTTGATAACCACTTTATCGCCTTTTTTTACATAATGACCAATACCACCCAGTTCTTTCAATGCACGAATCAACATGACATCGGGTTCACCTCCCATGACAGCTACCAAATCCGGTTCGGAATGAACAGCCATTTTTGAAGAAGGGGAATTGGCTCCCAACGTTTTTGAACTAAGAATAGTTGCAACTCCTACTGCTGCTGCCGATTTGAAAAAATCTCTACGTTTCATATCCAATAAATTATTATTTTGAAAACTGGCAATATATTGATTCTATTAAACTATTTATAGCTTGATTGAAATTAATTTTTAATCCTCAACTTCTTTTGGTTTCTTTTTTACAACAAAGGCACTAATTTCCCAAAGGGCATAAATGGGAATAAAAAAGAGCATTATGGTTAATGGATCGCCGGTTGGTGAAAAGATGGCGACAAATACAAAGAGTGTAAAAAAGGCATGACGCCGGTATTTGTTGAAGAATCCGCGATGAAGGATTCCGAGTTGCGATAAAAACCAGGCTACAATCGGTAACTCAAAAACCAGTCCCATAAAGAAACAAACCATCAAAAAAGTGTTCATGTATGAATCGAGTGAAACGCTTTGTTCAATGTATTTGCTGAGCTGATACCCGGCTAAAAATCGTAAAGTCAAAGGAAAAAGAAACAAATAACCTACTGCAACTCCGCAATAGAATAATATATTTCCAAAGAAGAAAACCCCGCCAGCATTTTTCCGTTCGTTGGCATACAGCGCGGGTTTAATAAACAAAAAAACCTGATAAACAATAAAAGGGAAACTGAATACCAATGCAAACCACAACGAGGAAGTAAGGTGAACAAAAAACTGGGAAGCGAGATTGATATTTATTATTTTGACGTTAAACGTGCTGGAAATAAAATCAGGGAGAAAAGAAACTTTTTTACTCAGTTCGCCAAACCATTGATAAAGAAAGAAATCATTTCGGGATGGTGCAAGAATCACATCGTCGAAAATTGGTTTCATGAATGCGAAAAAAGCCAGTGAAACAACTCCGACAAATCCACCAATTCGAAAAATAGTTCTCCGTAGATCATCCAGATGATCCCAGAAAGTCATTTCTTTCTCAATCGGTTTACTCATCTTTCTTTTTTGCAGAATCTTTTTTGGCTTCCGGTTCTTTTTTTATTTCTTCTTCAATGTCAGCCATGCCTTCTTTGAAGCTTTTCACTCCTTTTCCAAGTCCTTTCATTAATTCAGGGATTTTTTTTCCACCAAATAACAATAAGAAAATCAGGGCAACAACAATGACAACAGGAGCATCTATAAATAACAAGTGGTTCATAATAATGGATATTTAAAAATTATACTGGTTTTGAATTTTAAAACGTGCTGTAAAAATACAATAATATTTTTGTTGAAAAAAACTTACCGGCTTATTTGTTGAACTTGTTTTATCAGAGAAAGTATTAAACGCTTATTTTACACTTAATTTTATTTTGATGAGTTGAAATAAAGGTTCAGCATCCTCTTTCGATCTGATTTCAAGCCGGAGTGGACGACCCTCAGCGTAAACTGTAGTTGTAGAAAGTTGATTTTTGATTGAATCGGGTAATTCACTTCGCAGAATTTCCTGAAAAACTTTTTCTCCTATGGCAAATGCCACCCGAAAATATCCTGTTTCAGGTCCGACAAAGAGCACATTTCGTTTTTTGTTGAAAAGTTTTAAGGACCAACCCAGTTTAGAACCATAAAACTTCCATTCCGGATGAAATTCTCCAAATTCAGTTTCAATAAATACCCCTATTGAATCAAGCAAAGCCTTCGTTTCGCCCAATGCTTCGGCGAGCATTTCCTCAGTGGGCTGCAGTTGTTTATCGTTGAATAAAGCAGACATAAAAGCTGGTATTTATATGTTTTATTCGTGACTCCCCATTTAGGAGTTTGGGGGTCTTTCTAATTTTTGTCAACCAATTTGTTGCTATTGGCATTATACCGTTCACCAATATTTGGATATTTTTTGAGTAATGCTTCAATCTCAGCCAGATCCTGAGAATTTAATTCAACGTCAATGGCTCCGGCGTTTTCCAGTAAATAGCTCCGGCGTTTGGTACCCGGAATGGGGATAATATCTTCACCTTGTGCCAACACCCAGGCCAAAGCAAGTTGCGATGGTGAACAATTCTTTTGACTTGCCAGTCCGGCAAAACCTGCCGCGAGATTTAAATTGTTTTCGGCATGGTCCTGTTGATAACGTGGTAACGTTTTTCGGAAATCTCCCTCTTTTATCTGATTAAAATCAAGCGTATTGGTCATTAAACCCCGAGCCAGCGGACTAAAAGGAACAAATGTAATTCCCAATTCCCGACAGGTTGGTAAAATAGTTTTTTCCACATCGCGCGTAAGCAACGAATACTCGCTTTGCAAAGCGGAAATGGGATGAACGGCACAAGCCCGTCGCAAGGAATTTGACGATGCTTCGGATAATCCTAAAAACCGTACTTTCCCTTCTCTGACTAAATCGGCCATTGCTCCAACCGTTTCTTCCACGGGTACATTCGGGTCTATACGATGAGCATAATAAAGATCAATAACATCGGTTTTCAGCCGCTTTAAACTTGCTTCCACAGCACTTTTCATGTGTTTGGGTGAAGCGTCAAAACCAAAAGCGTATTTGTTGTCCGGATTTGGTTTAAATCCGAATTTAGTGGCCAGAAAAATCTTTTCACGGTTCGTTTTCAATACGTTGGAAATTAATTCTTCATTTTTTCCGGCACCGTAAATATCGGCAGTATCCCAAAAAGTGATCCCGATTTCAATCGCTTTTTCCAGTGTGGCGATTGATTCTTCGTCGTTTGGTTCGCCATAACCATGACTCATTCCCATGCAACCCAGCCCCAGAGCCGGAAGCATTGTATCCGTTTTCCCTAATTTTCTGTATTTCATAGCAGTGTTGTAATTAAGTTTCTACATTTTTTCAATCAGGCCGTTTGGTACAAGTTTCAAAAGGATTGCCAGCAGTCCCCAACGTTTGGTTATATAAGCAATTTTACGTTTTTTCTGAATTGCTTTGAACATCTGGTTGGCAGCTTTTTCCACCGGTTCCAGCCAAAACAAACCTTCCCCTTTAGCCATTTCTGTATCAACAAGTCCGGGGCGGATATCGGTTATAAAAATAGGAATTTTTAAGTTTGCAGCTTTTATTCTCAAACTTTCGAGATAATTTATCTGAAATGCTTTCGAGGCGGAGTAGGAGGGTGCCTGACGGTTTCCGCGAAGTCCACCGATGGAAGAAATGCCTATGAGTTGACCGTGTTTTTGCTGTTGGAAATACCTGAAACTCCAGTCGGCAACAGCTGTAAAGCCGGCAACATTTGTTTCAATCGTATTTTTTTCAATACTGAAATCCAGTTCATTATTGATGTCTCCGGTTCCCGAACTGATAATTAATAAATCAAGCCCGCCTAATTCGCTCACCAATTCATCCAGACTGGTTGCTGTTTCATTGGTCTGGTTGACATCAAAGGTTTTAATAAAATAGTTGTCCGGATTTTTAGCTTTGATTTCTTCGAGCAATTGCGTCCTTCTTCCGGTAATGCCTACCTGAAAACCATTTTCAACCAACAACCTGGCTAAACTTTTTCCAATGCCGGAAGTGGCTCCAACTACAATTGCCTTTTTCATACTGAAAATGTTGCCCCCCTCAATCCCCCCTAAAGGGAGGACTTTTGGATTAGCACTATTTTTTCATTCCTAATTATTTGAGAATGTTTAATTGCTCGGTTTTCAAAGAAATGGATTTTTTATGTGTAATTTCTTAATTAAAATGATACAGGAAAACAATGGTTCCGTCGAGAGCCGTTTTCTTGTTATCCTTTATTTCCATCGAAACTTCAATATGTGCTCTTGAAATTCCTCTCAGATTTACAAGAGATTTTAATTTTGCACGAACCCGGACTTCGCTGTTGACAAAAACCGGATGATTAAACCGCAGATTTTCAATTCCGTAATTTACAGTTAATCTGGAGTTATTTACCTCTACAATTTGATTCCATAAATGAGGTAAAACCGACAGGTTTAAGTAACCGTGGGCAATGGTAGTTTTAAACGGACTTTCTGTACTGGCACGTTCGGTGTCCACGTGAATCCATTGATGATCCAGCGTCGCATCGGCAAATAAATTAATCTGATCCTGAGAAATGGTAATGTAATCCGACACACCAATTTCTTTACCCACATACTGGTTTAATTCTTCGAAGCTGTTAATGATAATTTTATTCATTTTCTATTTTGAATAATCTGTTTAAAGCAGTTAACTCTGCACATTTGTTTTATTATTGTGCAAAAGTACTTAATTTTTAGATTTTACGAAATAGCTAAAAATGATTTTATAAAAATTCAGATTAATTACTTTTGAACGATCCGTTTTTCATAAATGAATTAATCAGTTTAATGACTTTTTTTTGTTGGGTCATAAGGCCGTGGGATGCTTTGATAATAGCCACGTCCTTTTCATTTCCGAGTGTGGTCAGGCTGAGAGAAACATTTCCATCGTTATCTTCTTTCAGAAAAGGATTAAACCACGGCTTTTTACCCTTCACCCCGGCAATAATTCCTACCTCACAGGTTGGAATAGGAAGTTTATTGGCGTACGAATTGGAATCGGTCTTCATGTGTTTTACATTGGGTCCCAATAAAAATTCGGTGGTAGGATTGGAGAAAATATCGGCCATTTCGGTTCCTTTGTTGGGCGGAGCAACCATGACTATTCTGAAAATAAACGGAAAGTGGGAAGTTGAATCAATATAGTTGTACATCGACCGTACAACCAGTGCTCCCATGGAATGGGTAACAAAAGAAACCGTATCGAAGTTGTCGCGTTTCACCTTTTTGTACAAATCCAGTCCCACACTATCCAAATCTTTCGAAAAACTATGATAGGAATAGTTTTCGGTCAGATAACCGGCCTTTTTCAGTCCCTGATTCATTTTCTCCATTTGGAGGGCAAAGCCGCCAAATCCATGAATAACATATACTTTGTGCGTGGCAAAATTCATTTGGCAACAAAAAATAAATAATAAAAATAAAAGAACCGGTTTTAAACTCATGATTTCAATTTAGGAAGTGAGGCAGGATTGTGTTTTGCAAAGTAATGAATTATTTTTAAGATATTGACAGGTTTTTCAATATCAGTAATCAGATTCTTCCGGTTGTATTTCTCAACCTGAAAGGTAAAGCCGGTATATTTTTCGTTTTTCTCCAACACATTTAATGCCACAAACCCCACCGAAACAAACAAGACAATACTTTCCAGAAAATGCTTTTTGCCGGATTTTGTATAGCCGGTCTGATTCGTTAAATCCATAATTTCATCTAAGGTCCGACTGTATTTCTTTCGGATAGAATCAATTTTATCAGTAGTTGTAACCAATGTTTTAATTCCGGCTTCATGATCTTTATACACATCGAGTAAATCATTTTCCATCTGCCAGATACCTCCCAATGTATAAAATAATTGCTTTTCGGTTTCATTGAGTTCATCACTAAAACAACACCGGTAAAACAAGACTGAATTTCCTCCCTTTTTAAACGTAATATCTTCAATTTCTGAAGTAGTTAAGTCTGATCCTATTTGTTTTTTGCTTAAAACCTGTGCGTTGAAAACTCTGGCAGCATTTTCTTTTAATTTGTCAGGTTCTGAAGAGTTTTCGAGAACTTTACGATATAGTTTGAGAATTAGTTTTTCATTTGAGTTTTCTCCTTCCATTTCTTGTGGAGAGTCAAGCAAAGCTTTAATATAATCTGGCGATAAGTCTTTTTTATCAAAGAAATCATCAAAAAGACCGGTTAAAGCACCTAAATAAGTCAGTTGAAGTCTTTCATTCGAAGACATTTTTCTATCCCGGAGTTTGCAGAACGATTCTCCAATCATAACTGCCACTGCCAGTCCGTAATAATCGGTTATTTTCTTATAATCTTTTTCATCCAGACTGGAATCGTTCGTCTTTTTGCTTTCTTCAATATCAACATTCAGCGTTTCCCGGATGAATTTTCGTTGAAAACCGAGTTCCGAAGAAAGATTTTTCTTTACTTTCAGAAAAAGAAACAGATTCAGGATATAGTTGATCATAGGTTATTTTTGAATATATAAATTCATTTTCTTTTTTCTTAAGCCCCAGACCCCCAAACCCCCAAATGGGGGCTTTAAGACCAAGTTTATAAAATTTTCTTTAATGATATTTTTTTCTTAGAACCACTTTTAAGCCCCCATTTGGGGGTTTGGGGGTCACACTTACTTATCATTTTCAATTCACATTTAGTCACTCCGTGGCAAAAAAAATAGATCAAACTTTATTTATAATTAATTTGCTGATAAATTGAATCAGAACGGTTATTCCACCTGCAGCCATTAAACCCAGAATGGCGGTTTGAAAAAACATTTTTTTATGTTGAAACGAACGGTAAATCCGGGGAAGTATCCACACTGAAAACGGAATATATAAAAAGATGGATGTAAATAATGCCGGAAAATATCTTTTCAACAAAATGCTTGCGCCTATATGCGGAATTAAAGCATTAAAAATAAAGACTGTGAAAAGAATAAGTAAAAGATTTCTCCTGAAATTTTCTGAAGAGAATGTATTTGCGTAGAAAATCAGACACCACGCAACGATTGTAACGATACAAATGGCTGTTACCATTACCAGCGGAGCCGGAGGACTGAAATTAAACGAGGGAAGAACCGGATATTTAAAATTTAAAAACCCGATGGCTTCCTCCACGTTATGAAGTGTAAAAAGAATTCCGGCAATGATAAGAAACTTCTTAGTATCCATTATTTTCTGGTCATTCGGTGAAATTCAGTGAGTTCCTGTTTAGTCTCTTTCGATAATCTGGTTGCCTGAATGCCCCGAATAGCTCCTTCCAACCCATAAAGTAATTGAATACAAGCTCCGGGATCAAGTGCCTGAAGCCGGATAAAAGCTTGTTCGGTTCCTGCAGCCTGCAGTTCGGCAAATGAAGTTATTCCAACCTGAATGAGTTTGGATTCTGTGTCTTTGCCAATGTTCGGTTGTTTGGATAAGTCAGAATTCATATTATTTATATTTTAAATTTCTCAAGTTCCTGCAGCAGAATCCTGTTTTCTTCAGGAGTTCCTACTGTAATCCTCAAACAGCCTGCACATAACGAAACCGTATTGCGGTTGCGGATAATAATACTTTTAGAAACAAGATATTGATAAACAGCATTAGCGTCAGGAACTTTCACCAAAACAAAATTGGCATTCGTCGGATAAATGTGTTCAATAATGGACAACTGTTGCAATTGTTCTATCAAAGCTGTTCGTTCGGTTAATAGAATTTTCACCCAGTTTTTTACCTGTCCGGCATTTTCCAATGCCTTCAAAGCCTGTTTCTGTGTCAGAATATTGATGTTGTAAGGATATTTGATTTTATTTAAAACAGAAATGATTTCGGCAGAGGCAAAAGCCATTCCAAGGCGGATAGCAGCACTTCCCCATGCTTTCGACAGGGTTTGTAAAATCACCAGATTGGGGAAATCGGATAATTTATCGGAAAAACCGGCTGAAGAAGCAAAATCAATGTAAGCTTCATCAACCACAACAATTCCCTCAAATAAATTCAATAATTTTTCTATTTCATCACGATTCAGGCTATTTCCTGTTGGATTGTTCGGGGAACAAAGCCAGAT
>Ga0302207_1000512_pt1 | contig 15741 bp, 12 predicted proteins | sample II_Fen_E2_2_FD_198792 | JGI IMG/M metagenome (GOLD analysis project Ga0302207, IMG submission 198792) | Peat permafrost microbial communities from Stordalen Mire near Abisko, Sweden - II_Fen_E2_2 | ecosystem: Environmental > Terrestrial > Soil > Wetlands > Permafrost | place: Sweden: Abisko...
CTAAAGGCATTACATGGCACCAGTGAAAAAGAAATTATTTTAAGGACCCTGCAAGAAGTGAAATATAACAAATCAAAAGCTGCACGTTTACTCAATATCGACAGAAAAACACTTTATCTGAAATTGGCAAAATACAATATAAAAGGTTAATTATCTTTTGTTTAGTATCTGTTATCTCACTGATTAATGTATCGTTCCACAGCATCTGTCAGATCATTGATTTCGACCATTATCAGGTTAAGCTCATCGGTTTCTTTTGTCAAGTCACAAGGCTGTTTAAGAGCCTTTTCTATCTTCCGGAGTCTTATTGACAAAGCCATATCACCAACCTGGCCTATTCTTCCGGCTAACTTATGGCATAACTCCATCATCCCGTTTTGATCCTGTTGTTCAACAAGCTGACGGAGTGTTATCATATCTTGTGTTGTTTCCGAGATAAACGAAACCAGGCTCATTTGAAGCAGCTCCGGATCATTCATACACATAGATAATAACGCTGACAAATCAAGTTTCGTGGTTTCTCCTGAATTTTCATTGATACATGAAATAAGATCCGCCTCTTTAAATGGCTTGGTAATCAAACCATCAAATCCCTGTTCTAAAATAGCCTGTTGTTCATCCGGTAAGGCATGAGCGGTTAGGGCAATTATTTTAACTCCTTTCTTTATTTTAGTGCGAAGCAATTTGCAGAGTTCTATTCCGTTTATTCCCGGCATTCTGATATCTGTAAATATCAGGCTTATGTCGTTATCCCATTCTTCTGTTATTAGTTTTTCGGACGATGCCTGACAAGTATGCTGAATGCCATACTTGTTTAATATCATGGAACAAAATTTCAGCATAAAGAGGTCATCATCTACAATCAAGACTTTCCCTGTAAAGTTTGTTTTATTCGTTCTTGTTTTTTTCAAATCAATCTTTTCCGCCTCATTCGTATTTTCAAAAACAAGTGTTACCAAAAAGCTGGAACCTTTATGTAAAGTACTTTCGGCCGTAAGTGTTCCTCCCTGTTGTTCAACCAGTCCTTTTACGATGTTCAATCCTAATCCCGTACCGGCCTTTGGATGTTGTGCACTTAAGTCGGCTTGTTCAAATTCATTAAAGATACGTTTCAAATCATCCTCCGAGATACCTATCCCCGAATCATTGATTCTAAACAAAAATTCAGTAGAATTATTTTTTACAGTTGATTCCACTTCCAATGAAATGCTCCCTTCGTTGGTAAATTTAATCGCATTGCCAATCAGGTTGTACAGAATCTGTTTTAACCGGAATGCATCGCCGAGATAAAGAATAGGATAGGACTTTTTGCTATTATATTCAAGCTCGATATTCTTTTCTATAGCCTGCAACTTCATGGTGGTAGCTACTTCTGTCAACAAACTATTCATATTAAACGGTTTCTTTTCAAACGTAAACTTCCCCGACACAATACGACTGTAATCCAATACTTCATTCACTATCTGCAATAAATGTTCAGATGAATAATGAATGGCTTCAATAGACGCCTTAGAAGGCTTGTCCTGTTGCATTATTTGTTCCGAGAAACCAATAATAGATTGCAGGGGTGTACGTATCTCGTGACTCATATTCGATAAAAACCGTTGCTTCACTGTACTTAGATATTCTGCTTCTTCTTTAGCTTCCAGCAATTGTTTCCTGAACAGATTGCTGCGTGCAATATCGCTAAATACAAGGTAAATAAGTATAGCTGTTATAATAATAAACAAAACCATGATGATGGTTATATTGATCATACTTGCCTGCACGTTTTTAATCAAAACAGCATCATTGGCTTTCATCTTTGCAATCTCATCTTCCTCCATGGCTCTTAGCAAGGCACGTATCCGGTTAATAAAACCATTAGCATCATGAATCAGGTTCAGTTCGCTGTTTGCAAGTGTAACACTTCTCAACCGATGGTATTTATCCAGGTTTTGTACCGATCTGTCTATGGCACGTTTTATACTGTCCCGTTGTGATATTACAACTGTATCCGTGAAAATAGTATGCTCATTCTGTATGGTTGGTCGAAGGGTTTCTTTGTTTGAATTATCTTTTCCATTACCAAACAGTCCAAAAAATCGTTTTAAAAATGAAGTGCGTGGTTTTGCGTTTGGTACATGTTGTGGTTTTGCGTAAGTAGTTGTGGTTATACCTCTTTTCTCGGAAATGATAACACTGCTGTCCATCTTCATTGCATTCGCATAGATCAGGTTTGTGAGTGACTTGAATTTTTCAGTCAAAGGATTATTGCTGAAAAGATCGGCATAAAGCTTAAGATAATTCACTACCAAATCATCATATTGATTCATAACACCTTTTATGGAGTCTATTTGATCTAATTGTAATTTATTATCTGCACAGAATGTGCGTAAGGTATCCAGTCTTTTGAATAGCAGTTCCGATTCAGGAAGAATGATAGGATTCGATTTTGTTGGATTTTTCAGTATGAGCTTTCGTTGATATTGGCCTATCTGAGTAATATCGTTTGACAAGTTAGTCAAAAGAAGCAATTTATCATTTGGTTTCGATACTTCTTCAATGGTATCAACTACCTGCCCGAAAGCAACACGTAGAATAATCCACGATAAAGCAATGGCAATACCCGCAATGACAATGATGGCGATAACCTTTCCACGTATGGACTTAGAATAGAAATCAATTTTAACCATGGGAATTTTCTTCATTTGTTCTTTCGTGTTTTAGTACTACAAAAATTAATCCACATAAGTTTTTCAGAAGAAAATGCTGTCTGGGAAAGGATGATTATATAGAAGTTTATTTTAGATCTTTATACTTGAAAGTCAAACAGACAACGAGATAAAGCTCTTATGATTACAATAGGCAAAATTATAGAATTATTCTGTATTACAGACAGTTTTAACCAAATATATAAGTCTGGAGTCCATAACGCGATTATTTACACGTCTGGTGAGGTTTAAATACGCAACTGGCGACCCAATGATCACCAAGAAAGAGCAGACCTCACTACCGGATGTAGTTTGTTCTGGTACGGGAGCATGATCAGCACTAAAGCGAATAGAATATTATATTCTTTTTGCTTTAAAAAATCACCATCGATAATCATTACTTTCACCCCATCTTTGGTGGTTGATCGATGAGAGCTTAAATTATCGGTGACCACATAAGTCATTCCCTTTGTTAGTGTGAATTTATCTCCGTTTTCTAATTCACTGGTGAATTCTCCTTCCAGGCAATGTACAATATGGCCTTTCCTACACCAATGGTCAGCCAGGTATCCTTTCGAATACTCCACCAACCGTATCCTTAAACCATGCAACTGTACTGTTTGCCAAAAAGCACTTCCACTTTCCCCTTTGTGTTCTGTCTTCGGAATCGTTGTCCAGTCTATGGTTTGAAAGGGAATGTTATTATCATTATTCATAATCTGATTTTTTAGTATTCAAAGTGTTTTATTCAGATTCTATGCTGATTGAGTCCTGATTTATATATTCTTTAATGACTATCTGCTTTTGCACCCAACAGGTGACTTTGACAATTTTCAATGAATGCATTCGTTTTTATTGTAAAGGCAAAAAACAAATATACAATACTCGGTGCTGTGCACTTTTTTTGTTTATTTTAATTTCTACAACTAGTTCGCAACTATGTTGCTCTGTTTATAGGTGTGTATAGGACATTCCAACTTAACCCCTCTACCAACTATCTACAACTTTCTACCTACTAGCTACTAGAATTCTGTAACCACCGGCATATTATCCAACCAGGCTGCCATGTTGAGCACCAGGAAGTTCCAGTTTTGGAATCCTTTGTTCAGTACCGGTTCGCCGTTATCGGGCAGGTAGTATTCATGCAATGCCCCAAAGCGTTCAAAGTCGCGGCCTAAGAGAAGGATTGTTTTCTCTGCCAGCTCTTTGGCCTCTTTGTTGTATCCGTAGTTTACCAGCCCACGGAATACCAGGTAGTTCACGTTAATCCATACCGGTCCTTGCCAGGACGAAGGATTGCCGCTTGCCCGTGTGTCATACATTTTCTCCAATGGCGAGAGGGTGCGGATACCGGCCGGGGCATTGTAGGAGGTTGTATCGCGGTAATGGCGTTCCACCATCTCTTTAGCTTGTTCCGGGGTGGCAATGTTTCCCCACATAGCCATAAAACCGCTCCATACGCTCAGGCGCTGTATCAGGCAATCATACGTTCGGGGCTGTCCCACGTGGAAGAATAGTTGTCCTGGTTTCAGAGCTGTGATATCAGGCTTCACCACGGGCAGCAGGTTCAGATCCACACTGTAGTAAAACCCGTCGCGCCTGTCCCAGCAATGTTCCCTGATTTTATCCTGCAACTTATCCGCTTCTTTGTTGTAGAATCTTGAAATGTCAGGCATCTTCAGGCAATCGGCCAGGTAAGCGGTGGCTTTCAGTTCCTTGTACATAAACACGTTCAGGAATACAGAGCCTGAACTTTCATGGGGGCGGTAAAAAGTACTCGGGTCATTATCCACCCCGATAGCTTCATCATTTTCCCAGTAAAGCAGTCCGGTAGCCTTGTCGCGGTGGAAGTTAAGGTAGTTGCTTACAAAGGCCTGCAAGGTGTAAAAATCATCCCGTAACCATTCGGCATCGCCATGCATGTTTTGCGCAATAAATGCGGCGTGTTGTGCCAGGGTAGGTTTATGCATGTTGCTCTTCCATGGGTTGCGGGTACTCAGCATCTCCTGCCTGCTTGGGGCATTGCGTTCAATCCATATCGGGATCCACCCATCCATTCCCCCATAGCTCAACGAATTTAGCACACAACCCTGCTCGTATTTCAGTGCCTTCTCCCGGTCCTTGTCGTTGCCATGTTCCAGCAGGATCTGTCGCAAGGCCACATCACTCAGCCATGAGTCCCAGTCCCAGAGCATATCCAGGTACTGGCTGCTTCCCGGTGCCAGGAAAGGATATTTCAATGACCCGCCAGGCTCCCTGTACATTCCTTTCATTTCCTTGTAGATATTCTCCCGACAGATAGTTTTGTACTTTTTGATATTCTCCGGGGTATTGGCAGGCATCTGGGCAAAAGAAGTTCCTACAATTCCCGATAAGACTAAAATAAGCAGCATTCTTTTCATAAAGTAATAGTATTTTGTGTGTTTAATTTCAAAGTATTCAGGATTCCGGGCATTATAAACCCTTATTTTTCCGGTATTCCCTTTATCTTTCGTACCTTTTCATAGTCGATTGAATGATTGCCTTATGAAACGGCTTGACGAAGAAAAAATACAGTTTTCCCCAGGCATTGTTGTATTTTACAATGGTTGATAAATACACCGTTGATATGCCGTCTCTTTTATCCATCATAACCGACACCCTGAAATTTAAATGCTTATCATTCTCTGCCATGACTATTTCATTCTCATTCCGGTCAATTACCGTAAAAAAAGCTACCTTTGAACCAATGGGGTAGTAGTTTTCAACGTTTTCAGGGCTACTGTTCCCTGCTTTTAACCCAAATAGACCCATGATATTATTTCGGATCTTCATCAATAGGTCAGACCATTTCTCACCTTTGAACATTTCATTGGTGATCAGGTCAATCGCTTCTTCCTTTGTTTTGAGAGCCTGATAGGTATCGCTGTAATCAACTTTACCAAAATTCTTTAGGATAATGGAATTTTCAGGAATCATAGTCGCTTTCATAATGCTTTGCCATTTCAACTTCTGTTTAAATACAAGGTAGTGGTTCCTCCTTCTTTTACGTCCATTCTTCGCTGGCATGAGTCTGTGACTCGTGCTATTTCCATTTTCAAGAACTACTTTTTATGGGTTGTACTGGTACAAATTGCAAACCTGCTCCGGCATGTGCGTCAAAATAGTTTTCGACGCAAGCATCTGATTTACTTCACTTAATAATCAGAATATCGTTTCTTTTTACTAAAATCACCTCAAAGATAACCTCTTTTTTTAATCTATCATAACTTTTGGTATTTAAAATCTGATTTATCTGGCCGGACTTTCAGCAGGCACAAGTTGCGCTCTCTTGTTCCATTAATAATTACTTGCTCTTATCTAACTAAAAACTTAATGCACATTCAATGAAAATTTAGTATTCTCATAATCATTGTACTATCTTTCTTTTTATTTTAATGTGAGTTCGACCTAAGCAAGTAAACATTATTTTCATAACGATCTGAATAGTTCGGTGCTCTGCACCTTTTTTAGGGATAGTACACCATTCTATTTGTAGTATATTTCCATAAACAGGCAATCAAAGGTGCAGAGCACCGAACTATTCAGATCGTTTTTAAATGATTATAAGTGCATTATAAAACTATAATTTCATTTCTTATTTAGAACTTACGTTAGTTTAAATTTTTTAGACTGGTATTTCCAGTCTGCAGTGCTCTTAATTCACTAAAAATTCAATCACAGACCCTATTATTAATATGTTTATCCCCTGACGGGGAATATCGTTAAAAGGCTGAACTCTCTATGGATATTGATCTCCTAACGGAGAAAAGAATTGTATTGATGTAATTCACCTGTTTTTCCCGGAGGGAATTAATATCCATAGAAGAATCATAATTCAACCAATACTCCCCGTTAGGGGAGTAACCTGTTTATTTGTTGAATTCAATTTTCTATTCAACAATATCATCACTGAAATGCTACCTACTACTTTCTGTTTTCTACCTACTATTTTCTACCAACTATCCACCAGGTTCCTGCTAAATAAACTGAATCTAATCCCGGATGTTTGGAAATAACGAAAAACATCACGAACTTTGTACCCGAATCATTAAAACAAACATAAACACTTAAGCATGAAAACGGCAAAGATTATTACCGAAAAAGGGGAGATGAAGGTTGAGTTTTTTGAGCAGGATGCTCCTAAGACAGTGGCAAACTTTATTAAATTGGCTACCAGTGGCTTTTACAATGGACTGACTTTCCACCGCGTTATTCCTGATTTCGTTATCCAGGGCGGTTGTCCCGACGGTACCGGTGCAGGTGGTCCCGGATATACTATCCCTTGCGAGTTGGATGGTGGCAACCAGTATCACGACCGTGGAGTATTGTCCATGGCTCATGCCGGACGTAACACCGGCGGTTCGCAGTTTTTTATCTGTCATTCAAGGAAAAATACGTCCCATCTCGATCATCAACACACTTGCTTTGGCAAGGTTGTGGAAGGGTTGGACGTAATTGACTTGATTCGTCAGGGCGATAAGATTCTGAAAATAGAAGTATCGGAATAAGTTTCCAAAATAACATGATCAACACAACGGCCGGAAAGAACTATTCTTTCCGGCCGTTGCCTTATTTACTATAAACTTTTGTTTAACAATGTCTTTTGTTTTATGCTGCTTGTATCAAAGGAGTGCTTATTTTCCCTCTATTTCAGGCTTACTAAATGATTTCGCATATCCTGAGGCACTTCATTTATATCCATAATTTTTAAACTCGGCTCTTTCTTTGTCACTGTGTTTGCCGTTAATGTTTCGTCAATATATCTTGTTTCTAAGCGATACATGGCACCTGTAGCAGGATCAACAATCAACAAACCAATCAGCCCTCCGAAAACAATATTGCCAAAGTACCATCCATTTAAGTTGCAGTTTACCTGAATGCTTTTTTCTGCATATCCATCCAGAGTTAATTTCAGCATATACGATTCACTGGCAAAAAAGCCCGATCCTGATTTCAATAATATCGTAGCAGGAGTCTGTCCATTAAATACGGATATTCCATTTCTGTTTGTAATCTGTACATTTGCTCCAACAGGAGTTGATTTTACAGTTAAGGGCCAGGAGCTCGAACTTACGATAGAAGCACAGCTGCTTAAAACAATGACGATAGCAATAAGTGTAACGGGTTTAAAAATTCTTTTCATTCTTTTGTTAATTGTTTATATATCCTACTCTTTAAGCTTTTCGGTTACGCTGTTTAATTTTCAGGAAAGATTCACGCCTGCCTTGCAAAAGGGCATTCAGTAAGCGTAATTGCAGAGATAGTCCAAAAATGTAATTTAGTGTGCTTTCATGGATGTTTCTTTCTTTTAATTAAATTTGGCTCAAAGATAAACTCTTTTTTTAATCTATCATAACTTTTGGTATGTAAAATTTAATTTGACAATCAGTTTTCTCAGAAAGCACAAGTCATGCTCTTATTTTCAATACATAATAAATTCCATTGTTTGATATATTGTTTTCCTTTTACAGCGGGAAAAATACCATTGGTTGATATATCATTTTTTCTTTCGCAATGGAATAAATTCCATTGATAAGTTAATTATTTTCCCCAATCACAACGGAATAAATTCCATTGTGTGATATATCATTTTTTCTTTCACAACGGAATAAATTCCATTGCTACAACATCAGTCGTTCCTACGGAACTTCCTGCATTTATGCATCAATGCCGTAGGCATGATTGATATTATAACCCGGTGGTTTTAACCCCGGGACAATAAACAGGCTGACCTCTTGCATCAAATGCCGTAGGCATGATTGATATTATAACCCGGTGGTTTTAACCCCGGGATAATAAACAGGCTGACCATTTGCAATAAATGCCGTAGGCATGACCGATATTGTTGCGCAAGGTTTTAACCTTGGGAAATTGGGGAATAATTAGGAAATAATTGGAAAATAATTTGCAAATTGCTTATAAAATTATTTGGATAATAGCCTGGATAATAGTTTTGGAAATAGCTTGGATAAAACATGAAATCAACCTACCTTAACTATCTTCCCTGTCCCGGCATATTTCACCCCACAAGGGATATTGGCAACTCCCACTTTGCCAAATTCAATACCCACGCATAGGAGCAGGGTCACTTCATCAGGGATAGGGTTGTCGGCAAGCGGATATTGCAGGTGGATACTCCGGGCAGGTTGTACCCCAAAGGCAGGTATCCATTCCGATTCATAACTGCCCAGTTGCCTGTCACAATACCCGTTGTACGGGGCTTCGTAGCTGTCTTTGCCGTCCGGAATCAACTGGTCGCACACACCGCTCAGGTTTGCCACCACGCGGTAGTAGGGTAGGTTCCTGAAATTATAGAGGTACAGGTCGGTGTTCACCTCCGGAATTTCGATCATTGCTTCACCCGTCGCCCTGTCCAGCGTGGTTTCAATGGGCACGCGCAGCACACTCTCCAGCACCTGTTTGTTGCTGAAAGAGAAGCCCGAAATCATGTTTTTGTACTGCGACAGCCGTATGGTTCGTCTTCCCGGTTCGCTTTCGGTATCCAGCTTCTGAATGTCTTTGCACAGTGCATTCAGCGCTCCGGTTACCGGATAATCCTCCAGGCGGTTCATCACGGCAAATGAACGCCGGATTTTGCTGCCCATCAGGGTACAACCCGCCCATTCGCTGTTGCATTGCCTTAATTTTTCAAATTGAGGTCTTGTCTCAATCTGCTTTTTGGAAGGTCCGCCTTTTGCGCGAACAACCACCTTGTCGCTGCCATGCATCTTGTACATGCTTACATTGGCCATCGAACCTTCTAGTTGCATAATACTTTTTGAAATTGCCATAGTTGTAAAATTTAAAAATTGGTTAAACTTGATTTATTATATAGTTGGCTAAACATTACTCCCTGATGAAGTTAGATTCTATTCACTACTATAATACGGTGCAAATATAATACATTTATATTTATTATTTATATATAATATAGATATAATAACTTATAAATGATATATTACATCTAAGTTATATCTATATTATATCTAAGTTACATCTAAGTTATATCTGTATCATCATGGCATTATGATGATATTATGATATGAACGGGACCAGAGTCCCCGTAGGAAATTAAATGCAAAAAAAAGGAGTTCGGGATTAAATAAAACATAGTGAGTATCACATAAAGGAGAATAACAAAACGTGGATGGTAAATTATATGATATATAGCAAAATAAACTATTAGATCAGAAGTAAGTATTGAGATGATTATTCAATGGATGGTGTACGCTTTTTTGCATTTATTTTAGGTGTACCTCTCAAAACCCACAAAGCAAAAAAGGAAGTCTATAGACAATCTGAGAAGACCGGCAAACTTTCAAATTTAGAGTCAGGGTTAGCGTTAAGAAAAGAAAATAAGGTTACCATCTTTTTTTGCTGTGTTTTCTACTGAAGTTAAAACGCACAGTAAGGTTTTTATACACAATAACCTTATTTTCAGTCATTAAACCTTAGTACAAAAGATGGCACCCTTATATTTTAGAACCTTATTCGTATTTTAAGAACACATCAACTTTCAATGTGTAAGTTCCCTAAGATCTGAATTACGCTTTTAGACTGCCCTTTTTACCGGATGCTATAAGGTAAATTACCGGACAATCTATTCGTCCAGTTACTTAATTCCCTTGAACGACGCATATCGTTTCAACTCTTTCACCGGTTCGGGTTGTTGAAAACAATTTAGTTTAGTGCTTGTTATTTTGAAATTTGATGAATAGCATCTTCCACTTCCGTAACGGGCAATTTGCATAAGTTATTCTGGCAGACAAAGATGGTAGTTTGTCCAACGCGTAGTTTTCCTTCCAGCAGGGTCAGGTTGCCTTCGGTTTCACCTCCGGCCAGGAAGACATTGGGTAAATAATAGGAATCGAATTCTTTACGCCGGGCTTCATAATCCGGGCCAACAATGGTTACAAAATAAGGTTCTACGGCAAACCAGGCCATCAGGATATCCCAATTAGCATAATAAATTTCACCATTGATGGCGTGCGATTTTATATTGTTCAGCATCTTACGGGCAAACCCGACATACTCTTCAAGATAAAAATAACGACCCAGGATAAACAGATTCTTGGCCATTTCGGAATTGGAGGATGATATGACGTTGTCGGACAGTTCCATTTTACGGGCAATGAGCGATGGGTCAAGATCGGAGGTATAGAAGAACATACCGCTGGCAGCATCCTGAAAATGGTCAAGGACGTAGTGGGTGAGGAGTTGTGCTTCGTTCAGCCAGTATTCATTAAATGTAGCCTGATACAGGGAAATAAAGGCCTGAATGGTAAAAGCATAATCATCCAGAAAGGCATGGGTAGAGACTTTACCGGCCTTATAGCTGCGAAACATTCCGGCATCGGTTGATTTAAGCTTGTCATGGATAAATCCTGCATTTTTAAGGGCTATATTCAGATACTTTTTTTTGTTGAATACCCTGTAAGCATCGGCATATGCTTTCATCATCAGAGCATTCCAGGCTGTCAGAATCTTATCATCGGTTGCCGGGCGAATACGTTTAGACCTTGCAGCCAGCAACAGTTTTTTTGATTCCAATACCCGTGCCTGCAGTTCACTCTCTGTAATAATATATTTATTCAGGATTCTTTCGTTATCACCCGAAATATATAATATGTTCCGGGTATTTCCCCAATTGCCTTTCGCTGTAACATGATAATAATCCATCATTAATCCGGCATTATTTTTCAATACATCTTTAAATTCTGTTTGTGTCCACACATAGAATTTGCCTTCTTCCCCTTCACTATCGGCATCCAGTGATGAATAAAAGCCTCCTTCAGGGGATGTCAGCTCACGTTTAATAAACTCTAATGTTTCGGCAACCACTGTTTTATAGGTTGGATAGTTTGTTCTTTGAAATGCCGCCGAGTACAAGCTGACCAGTTGTGCATTATCATACAGCATTTTCTCGAAATGGGGCACTTTCCAGTATTCATCCGTAGAATAGCGGGAGAAACCACCGCCTACCTGATCGTAAATACCACCCTCCGCCATTTTGTTCAACGTAGTGACAACTGCTCTTAACGCATCTTTCTGTTTGGTGAGATAATGAAGATGAAGCAGGAACTGAAGGCTTACCGGCATAGGAAATTTAGGTGCATTTCCATAACCGCCCCGTGAAAAATCGATATTGTTTTTCCATACAGAAAAGATATCATCCAGATCGTTTAAATAGAATTCGGAATTTTCAACTGTTTTATAAATCATTTCATTGGATCGAATGCCTTCTGTCAGATAATTGGCCTGTTCTTCCGCTTTATCCGGGTTGAGTGTTATAAAATCGGATACTTGCCTGAGCATATCCATCCATCTATCCTTAGAGAAATAAGTTCCCCCGTAAATAGGGCGTCCATCAGGCAAAGCAATGCAGTTCAACGGCCATCCTCCTTTATCGGTAAGCAATTGCACGGCTGTCAGGTACACTTTGTCTATATCAGGCCGTTCTTCCCGGTCCACTTTAATAGAAACAAAATGTTCATTCATAAAATTAGCCACCTCTTCGTCTTCAAAGCTTTCATGTTCCATTACATGACACCAGTGACACGCCGCATACCCAATGCTGATGATGATATTCTTATGCTCATTGCGGGCTTTATCGAGTGCTTCGGGACCCCAGGGATACCAGTTCACCGGGTTATGAGCATGCTGCAATAAATAGGGACTACTCTCGTGAATCAGCTGATTGGCAAATTTAAGCTCTGTAGTGTTCATATTCTTTGTTTTATTGTGTCAAAGGGGATTGGTTCAGATTCATGTAATAACAGCTTAAAACGCGCGCAAAGGGCAAATTGAGACTCTTTTACAGAGTACATAATAATCCCCCGTACAGGGAGGTAAATTTTTCGTTCATCAAACTATGTCCCACCGAATAAATAATATGAAACTTTTCAGAGGCATTGTTTAATCTTTTGGCTGGTTATCCATACCTGAACCGTTCGACCACTTCGCAGCGCCATACAGGAATAAATAAATGAGCAGCAGAGTCATGGCAAAATCAGTGCGATATTCGTGAGCAAAAGGCCAGAAACCTTTATCTACCAGTATGGGCCATTTGGTGGTCACAAAGGCAACCAGCATAATAATAAAAGGAGGAATGGATGCCAGCCTGACAAGCAGACCAACCAGAATAAGTGCTCCACAGATAATTTCCGCAGTTCCGGTGAAATAAGCCCAAAAAGCAGGGTCATCGAATCCTATTTTTAAGAACCTCCCAGGTCCTGACAAATCAGGAAATAAATACTTTTGCATTCCTTCGGAGAAAAAGATTAATCCAACAGCTAACCGAGCCAATAGGGGTTGGTTAACGCCATCATTCTTAAAAAAGAATGAAAAGATCCAATTATTTGAAAGCATAATTGTCGCGGGTTTTGAATAATAGAAAATACTGTTAAACAGTATTTTTATAGTATAACAAAAAACTAGCCAATGTGTTTTAACTTAACATAGAAGAAATAAAAAAAAGACAAAAAAAAAGCTATCTGAAAAGATAGCTCGTGAAGAAATAAAGTCTTAGCAGTGTTCTTAATGCTGTTTTACAATCGCATTGATATCGCGGCTTTCCAGGATTTTCTTTTCAAAGCCTTTAGAAGCTACCAGAATCATGGCTTTTCCCAATGTCTCAGTATTAGTCACCAGGCTGTCAAAGTTCTTGAGGACAAAATAAAATGGCTTGAAAAGGTGTAATAGCAGGTTATAGAGTCTGGTCTTTGATTTTTCACCATTCATGGGTTGAATAAATGCCGGACGGAACATATAAGCATTCTTAAAAGGCATTCTCAGCAATTCATTTTCCGTTTTACCTTTTACACGGGCCCACATAATAGAACCTCTTTCCGTACAGTCAGTTCCTGCACCTGAAATATAACAAAAAGTGATTCCTTTATTCAGATCCAATAAGACAGTTGCCACATGGATTGTTAATTCATAAGTTGTTGTATAGTATTCTTCTTCTATCATGCCGGCTGACGATATACCCAAACAAAAGAAGCAGGCATTGTAACCGGTTAGTTCTTTTGAAATAGGATCTAAATCAAAAATGTTTAAATGAATTATTTCCTTTAACTTGGGATGTACCACACCACAAGCCTCCCTGTTAATAACTAAAATAGTCTCAACGTTATCATCGTTCAGGCATTCATTTAAAACTCCCTGACCAATCATTCCGGTAGAACCAAATAGTATAACTTTTAATTTCATGATATTTATTGCGTTTAAATCTTTTTAATATGAATAGAAATTATCACTCTATAACAAATAATAAAGCATTGTGTTTAAAAGCCTTCTTGAGAAACAGGAGTGAAGTCTTTCAAAACAAGCAAGGCTACCTCATGGTACACCCTGCTTGTTATGTCAATTTTAAAGTACCTTATTGCATACGTTTACGGCAGCCTCATTGTCGGAGTATTTTCCCATTTGAGGCACCAGTGTTGTGAAATGTACAGAAGATAAGTGTTTATCCAAGGCTTCCCGGCTTTGCCATTCTTCAACCATAAATAACTTAGCCGGGTTTTTATTGTCCTGAAACATTTCATATGAGATGTTACCGGTTTCTTCTACTGTTTTTTCTACCAACTCCTTGGCCATGCCAAGAAATGCATCAACACCATCTGCCTTCACAGTAAACGTTGCAATTACTTTTATCATTTTACTTTTATAGTTTGATTCATTAAATTCATCCCGGATTATCGCAATGCTTTAATCAATTCCTTAGCAGCAGCTTCAGAAGAGTTTGGATTCTGACCGGTAATCAGCAAACCATCAACTTTTACATATGAACCCCAATCAGTACCTTTACTATAGTGTGCACCGAGCTTTTTAAGTTCATCTTCCAATAAAAAAGGAACTATTTTAGTCAGTTGTACAGCTTCTTCCTCCGAATCAGAAAATCCGGTAAGCTCTTTTCCTTTCACCAAAGGGTCACCATTTGGCAGCTTTACTTTCAACAATACTCCGGGCGCATGACAAACAAAAGTAATCGGTTTTTTTTGATTATAAAAACTTTCAATCAAGGCAATGGAATTCACATCATTAGCTAAGTCCCATAATGGTCCATGACCACCCGGATAGAATACAGCGTCATAATCTTCCACCTTTACATCAGTTAGTTTCAACGTATGTGCCAGTTTTTCTTTCAGTGCTGCATCACCGTCAAACCGATGTGTTGACACTGTTTGAAACTCTGCCAGTTCACTTTTAGGATCAATGGGAGGCTGACCACCTTTAGGCGATACAATGGTTATCTGTACACCCGCGTCGGCAAGAACGTAATAAGGAGCGGCAAATTCCTCAATCCAAAAGCCTGTTTTATGTCCGGTATTGCCTAAATCACTATGTGAGGTCAATACAATTAATACTTTTAATATAGTGTTCATTTTATTTCTACTGTTTTTTATTTAATAACTCATTTCTAAAATTTTAGCAACATCAGCAGGTGTTAAACTATGATGCTCGCCTAAGCCTGACCAACCACGGGCTGTAAACCTTTTTGAAATAATCCCTGCAGTACCGGAATAATCAGGAGTATATTCCGATAGACGGGTTTTAATGCCTAGTGAATGAAAAAACTCTTCTGTTTTATCAATGCCTGCCTTTGCTTTTTCCTCAGTGGCTCCAGTGGTTATACCCCAGATACGTTCAGCATATTGGGCTAACTTTTCTTTTTTTGTCTCCAGATTATAACGATAATGGCTTGGAGCAATGATAGCTAACGTGCGGGCATGGTCAATGCCAAACAAAGCAGTCAACTCATGGCCCATCATATGTATCGCCCAATCCTGGGGAACACCTTGCCCAATTAATCCATTCAGTGCCATGGTACAACTCCACATAAAATTGGAAGCAGCAGAATAATCCGAAGGGTCTTTTAAAATAGCAGGTGCCACTTCAACCAGAGTTTGAAGAATGCTTTCAGCAAACCGATCCTGTAACAACGAATCGTTTGGATAAGTCATGTATTGTTCCAAAACATGTGTAAAAGCATCAGCCAATCCATTCGAAATTTGTTTTTGAGGGA